>ERZ1292629.322-Hain-H43-01um-R1-322-length-50616-cov-6_pt1 | contig 34938 bp, 36 predicted proteins | sample MGYA00564399_ERZ1292629 | MGnify/ENA primary metagenome ERZ1292629 (study PRJEB36523, sample SAMEA6512636) | groundwater metagenome | collected 2019-01-08 | study: AquaDiva: Metagenomics assemblies of 32 groundwater samples
GAATTTTTGACATGGGTCAATACTACCACACAAATCCTCGCTTCTCAATGCTTTGGCCTTATACAATTCGTTGACAAAAAATTATATATCGTGGTATACTTTCAATGTGAGTAACGTGAGAGAACGTTCACGATGATATCGGCGGACGTTCCCCTCCATCCACCCCCCCTGCCTTTGGCAGGGGGGGTGGTGTTTGCGCCATGTTTGTCTGCGACCCTGCCAAGGCAGGGGAGCAGCCACAAACATGAGCATCCCGAACCCCGCTTGCGGGGCGAGGGATTTCCTTTGTGATATAATAAAATCGGGTAGCAGATTTGCGTACTCACATCAAATAAAAAATGGAGGCCACCACTGCTGCCCTTCGTTCGGCGGGTCTTAGCCCCTCGAGCGAAGGGAGGCAGAAAGGCGACTTGTCGCAACGCGCTCTACCCGCTACTATACAAGGAGGCCAAATTGGCCTCTTTGTAGTATTTATTCGTATTATTAGTATCATTAGTACCATTCGTATATTGGTATCATTTTTTATGAAATCATTCATCAAAAAACTCATTGAAGGCGACCCCATAAAAAAATACTGGAAGCGGGTCCCGGCGATAAACGCCAAAGAAAAAGAGATAGAATCCCTCTCAGAAGAGGGCCTTTTGGAGCGCTCGAACAAACTGAAAGAAAAAGTTCAAGCGCATGGTATTGCTTCGACAAGCCAAGCAAGTAATCGTTCTATTTTGGACGACGTTCTCCCCGAGGCCTTTGCGCTCGTCCGCGAGGCCGCGAAGCGAACCTTGAAGCAACGCCACTACGACGTTCAGCTTATTGGCGGCATGGCGATTCACGAGGGCAAGGTTGCCGAGATGCTTACCGGAGAGGGAAAGACGCTTGTCGCGACCCTTCCGATTTATTTGAACGCGCTTTCGGGCTATGGCGTTCATCTCATAACCGTAAACGACTACCTGGCCCGTCGCGACGCTATCTGGATGGGGCAGGTGTACCACGCGCTCGGAATGAGGACTGCTTGCGTCGTGCATGACGCGGCATATATCTACGACCCGGAATTTGAGGGGAGCGAACTGGATGAAAAGAGAGACGAGGTGGCGAGCTTTCATATTATAGAGAAATTTCTGCGTCCCATATCGCGTAAAGACGCCTACGACGCGGATATTACGTATGGCACGAACCATGAATTCGGCTTTGACTTTTTGCGCGACAATATCACGCTCGACTTGAAGCACAGAGTTCAGAGAAAGCACCACTACGCGATTATTGACGAAGTGGATTCAATTTTGATTGACGAGGCGCGCACTCCACTCATCATCTCCGCGCCGGACGCGGAGTCGAGCGAGTACTACAAAACTTTCGCTCATCTTGTGGAACGCCTGACAAACGATGAGGACTACACGTTCGAGGAAAAAACCAAGACCGTGAGCATCCTTGAACCGGGCATAGACAAGGTGGAAAAGTTTTTGAATATCCAAAACATCTTTGCGCCGGAACATTCGCGGCTGGTGCACTTTTTTCAGGAATCCTTGAAGGCAAAATCCCTTTACCTGAAAGACCGCGATTACGTCGTCCACAATGGGGAAATTATTATTGTGGACCAGTTCACGGGCCGTATGCTCCACGGCCGTCGCTATTCGGGAGGACTTCATCAGGCAATCGAGGCAAAAGAAAACGTCCGTGTGCGCGAGGAAAACAGAACCTACGCCACAATCACGATCCAGAACTACTTCCGCCTCTATAGAAAAATCGCGGGCATGACCGGCACTGCCGAGACCTCTTCCGAAGAATTTTTTAAGGTGTATGGCCTTGAGGTGGTTTCCATTCCGCCGAACAAGGCCGTGGTTCGCAAGGATATGTCGGACGTGATATACAAAACTCGTGTCGCGAAATACAAGGCGATTGCCGAAGACGTAAAGGCAAGAATGGGAAAAGGCCAGCCCGTGCTTCTCGGCACGACCTCTATTGAACACAACGAAGTCCTCGCGACTTTTCTTCGCAAAGAGGGGATTCCGTACGAAATTTTGAACGCGAAAAACCACGAACGCGAGGGAGAAATTATCGCGCAGGCCGGGCGACCCGGCGCGGTAACGGTTGCCACAAACATGGCGGGTCGCGGCGTGGATATCGTCCTTGGCGGGAATCCGGGCACGCCGGAAGATAAAAAGAAGGTTATAGAGGCGGGCGGGCTTCATGTCATAGGTACCGAGCGGCACGAGGCCCGGCGCATTGATAACCAGTTGCGGGGCCGCTCCGGCAGGCAGGGCGACCCGGGCTCAAGCCAATTTTATCTTTCGCTTGAGGACGACTTAATGCGCATCTTCGGCGGAGAGCGGCTCATTGGCCTTATGAACACGCTGAAGGTTCCGGATGACCAGCCAATCGAGAGCGGCATGGTTTCAAAATCCATCAATCAGGCGCAGTCGCGCGTGGAAGGTAATAATTTCGATATTCGGAAGCACTTGCTCGAATACGACGACGTCCTCACCCGCCAGCGCACCGCCGTGTACGCGAAACGGGAAAAGCTATTAAACGCAGGAGACGAGAACACGATCCTGCCGCAGGCGATTGAATTCGCGGAAAGCGCGATTCGTGACGGAGAGATGATTGTGGAGCAGATGAACGCTGCGGGAGAGGCCACAGAGAAAATCGAGCACCACAAGAGTCAGCTTGAAGACGCGAAGCGTCGGTTAGGAATTTTTCCGGAAAAAATCGAAGATGAGAGAGCGAAAGCAATCGCCCAGTCCCTGGTCCGGGTCATTGACTCCCTCTGGGTGGACCATCTGGAGTATCTGGAGTCCCTCCGCGAGTCCGTAGGTATTCGCGCTTACGGCCAGAGGGAGCCCTTAATTGAGTATCGCAAGGAAGCGCACGTCCTCTACCAGAGCATGCAGAAAAACTTTGAACATCTTGGAGGCAGTATCGTGTTCCAGCTTATACACGCGGATCTCTCTAGAACCAAGCCCGTGGAGGAAACACCGCGCCTCGCGATTCCGGGAGGCAAAGATAAAGTGGGCCGCAATGCTCCCTGCCCGTGCGGAAGCGGGAAGAAGTACAAGAGGTGCCACGGGGCATAACGAATATGTAAACATTTAAATATGTAAATATATAAATATGCAAATTTTTTCGGTTGCAGTACTTTTTGGAGCGGCATACCATCTCGTGCGAGACGTGCTGCAAATAGCGGGTATCCAAAATGATGTTTTACATATTTAAATCTTTACATATTTAAATTCTCAAAATATGGCAACGATTCAACGATTTGAGGACCTCGTGTGTTGGCAAAAATCGCGCCTTCTCGTAAGAGAAATATATAAAGCAATGCAAGGCTGTAAAGATTACGGTTTCCGTGACCAGATTCAGCGTGCCGCGGTGTCCGTTTTATCCAACATCGCGGAAGGATTCGAAAGAGGAACAAAACAAGAATTTTTGAACTATCTCTATATCGCAAAAGGGTCCGCGGGCGAAGTCCGCGCTCAATTATACGTTGCCCTGGATGTCGGCCATATAAATATTGAAACATTTACATATTTAAGTGGTCTTGCGCTCGATTGCTCCCGCCTCATACAAAGTTTCGCGGAGAAAGTAAAAGGCGGCTCAAGGCAGGGGATGCAATGTAAGCCCGTACAAAAGCCCGACCCCGTAAAGGAGATAATAAAGGAAATGACCCCGGAGGTGTATAAGAGATTTTACAAAGACGAATAAAAATATTTAAACATTTAAATGATTTTAGAAAAAGAAATACAGATGATACAATACTATCATGAAACGATTGCTTGATGTGCTGGGAGCGCTTTGTGGCCTTCTTGTCCTTTTCGTCACAACTCCTTTTATCGCAGTAGCCATCGCGAAGGAAGACGGACTTCCTGTCTTCATCAAACAAAAAAGAATAAGCAAAGGGAGGGCGATAAACGTTTGGAAATTCCGCTCCATGGTGAAGAATGCGGAAGAAATGAAGAAGGCCCTGAACGAAAAAAACGAACGAAAAGACGGCCCGTTTTTTAAGCTCACGCGTGACCCGCGGGTAACGAAAGTGGGTACATTTCTTCGGAGTTCGCGCCTCGATGAATTCCCGCAGTTTATAAATGTGTTGAAGGGCGAGTTATCTCTCGTGGGTCCCCGTCCCCACGAACCCGAAGAAGTAGAGAAATATCCGGAAAAGTATAAGGCAATCACGCGTGAAAAAGCCGGACTCACCTGCTTCTCGCAAATCATGGGGAGGCCCTTTCTGCCTTTTGAAGAGGAGATGGAACTCGACCTCGCATATATTCAAAAAAAATCTTTGGCAACCGACCTTGCCATTATCGCGAAAACCATAAAAATACTTTTGACAGACCGCAATGGAATATAGATTAAAATTTCTAATTTCTAATATCTAATTTCTAATGCGAATTGCTTTATTGCACGATTACTTAAACCAGTACGGCGGTGCCGAGCGGGTGCTGGACGCTCTTTTGGAAATGTTTCCTGAGGCGGATATTTATACGCTTCTTTATGATGAGGTGAAACTCGATGGAAAATATAAAGAGCGTATCAGGGGGACGAGTATGTTGGATATTCCGTTTGTCCGAAAGAACCACCGGAGGTGGATTCCGCTTTTTCCCTTCGCGACGAAAACTATTCGTAGTAGTACGAGGTACGATATCGTACTTTCTTCTTCATCCGGTTACGCGAAAGCATTTCCGATTCGCGGAAAAAGACATGTATGCTACTGCCACACTCCACTTCGATACGCGTGGGATGCTTCGTATCTCGAACACCATGTTCGCGCTCCGTGGTTTTTGAAAAAACTCGGGAGTATCTGGCGAGAGGTTTATTTGAAACCCTGGGATAAAAAAACGGCGTTACGGCCGGATGTGTTTCTCGCGAATTCCCGTTATATCGCGGAGAAAGTGAAGCAATGGTATGGCAGAGACGCGGAGGTTGTGGAGCCGCCGGTTTCCGCCGAGTGGTTCTCGTATGACGCGGATGTGTCGCAAAAAGAGTATTACCTTATGGTGGGCCGTCTTCTTTCGTACAAGCGTTTCGACATAGGGATACGAGCGTGCGAAACAATAAAGAAGAAATTAAAAATTGTGGGTATTGGGCCGGAGTATGAGCGATTGAAAAAAGAAGCGAATCCGTCTCTTGTTGAATGTATGGGACGGGCGAGTGACGTGGAACTGCGGAAATACTATGCCGAGGCGCGCGCGCTTCTTTTCCCGCAGGTTGAGGATTTTGGGCTTGTGGCGGCAGAGGCCCAGGCCTCGGGCCTGCCGGTCATTGCCTATAATAGGGGGGGAGCAAAGGAAATTGTGGAGCACGGGAAGACGGGGGTTTTATTTGAAGAACAATCCGAACAGGGACTCACGAGGGCTATGGAGGAGTTCGAAAGAATGAATTTCGACAGGCGTTTTATCGCGGAACAGGCGGGGCGCTTCTCGAAAAGCGTTTTTAAGGATAAAATGAAAGCAATAATACATCGCTATGCAGGAAGTTCCGAAACAAAACATTATTCCGGTCTTGGTTGACGTAAAGAATCCGAATATAAACTATCGGCGTCTCGCTGGCATCGCGACCGTCTATCTTGGGAGCGGTGTTTCCCCGAAAAAGCCATCTTCTCTCGGGCTTCGCCTCGGAGTCGGCGCGGGATTTTTTCTTCTCCTTCTTTTCGGAGGTGTGTTTCTTTTGGGGACGCGGCATCTAAAAAATGTTGCCGCGGAGAAGGGAGAACTCATCGCGAAAAATATGCTCGCCTCCATTCAGCTCATTCAGGAAATGAATCCGGAAGAGGCGAGGCGCGCGCTCGAAGAAAATCGGAAAGAATTAGAAGAACTTGAGAGAATGGTCCGGGGAGGAAAGAAGCAGGCGATTCTCGGGGGCTTGGGAGAGGTGTTTCCCGGAATCCGTCTTAGTGTAGGACTCTTCGGGAAAGTATCGGAATTTAATCTTACGTTTCTGAAGCTCACGGAAATTATGTCGGAACTGCAGGCAAAGGGATTCGACTATTTTATGCATGACGGCGCATCGTTTGTGGCGCTTCTTGAAAAATCCAAAGCCGCCATACGCGACCTTACGAAAGAAGCGGCGGAGATTCAAAATAAAAGCGCGGGGCTCGCGAGCATTTCGGAATCAATGGCGAAATTTAACGGCACATTTCGCGAAGCGTACGTGAAGTATACTTCGGAACTCCACGGATGGGATGCAGGCCTCGAAAGCATCATTACCCTTCTTAATTCCAAGGTGGATCGCCACATCCTTCTTATCTTCCACAATCCCTCGGAGATGCGGCCCGCGGGCGGGTTTATCGGCTCGTATGGAGACATTGTAGTCCGGGACGGGCAGATGCAGAGCATGGATGTAGGCGACATTTACTGGCCCGACCACCCGAATAATTTCGAGAGAAAAATTATTCCTCCGCTTCCGCTCCAAAAATTGACGAAGGATTGGGGCGCGCGGGACGCGAACTGGTTTTTCGACTTCCCCACTTCGGCAAAAATAGTGAGGGAATTTTTAGAATCCTCCAAGGTGTACACGGAAAAGAAGGTCGTGTTTGAGGGGGCGATTGCCATAAATACAAAGGTGTTGGGAAGCATATTGGAATTCGTGGGCCCGATAGAGGCGCCCGAATATGAGCTTACCATTACAAAGGACAATTTTTTGGCGGAGCTTCAAAGAGAGGTCGAGATCGGACGCGACAAAGAGCCGGGCAAAAACCCCAAGCGTATTTTAAGCGTGATTACTCCGACAATTTTTGAGCGCCTGGGCAAACTCGGCGAAGTAGAAAAGAAGGCGCTTGTGGAGCGCGTGGGCGAACATGTGGAGAAAAAGGATATTATGCTCGCCATGAAGGACGCTACGCTCATGAGCTTCTTTGGCTCGCGAGAGATGGACGGGAGCGTGTACGAGCTCCCCACCGGATTTTGGGGCGCGTATCTTGGGGTCGTAAACGCCAATATCGGAGGGGAGAAAACAGACGCTTTCATGGAAGAAAAAATTACGGGAAAGATTGACGTGTCAAACGACGGGAGCTCGTTCGTTACGCTTGGGGTCGCGCGAGCCCACCACGGAAAGGATGAAAAGGACCGGTGGTATCGCGCGGAAAATAAAAATTTCATTCAGGTCTACGCGAATCCGGATTCGAGCATTGTGGGCGTGGAGGGGAATACGAAGGGCGTGAAGTTCGAAGGGAGGTATGATAAAAAAGTATATGAGGAGATAGAGGAGGTAAAAACAATTGAAGAAACCGCGGTGTACCTTACGGATAAGTCGCTTTGGACAATGGACGCGTTTGGCAAAAAGGTGTTCGCGACATGGTTCAACGTGCCCGCGGGCGAGGCGCGCACGCTTGGCCTGAAATACGAGATTGGAGGAGAGAGCAACAAGGACCTCGTGAAAGGAAAGCCGTACACCCTCATTTTTGAGAAGCAGTCGGGAGTCGAGAGCCCCGTCGGCATTGACCTTAGGGCGCCTTTTGGATTCGTCTGGCAGGAATCCGGGGAGTCGGTCTATCGTTTTGAACGCCCGAATCCAAAGGCGCGGGAGATTGTGGAACTCCATCTTGTGAAAAAATAATGAATATTCGGAACTTTTGCATCATTGCCCACATTGACCACGGCAAGTCCACGCTCGCGGACCGGTTTTTGGAACTTACGAATACCGTGGAGAAACGGAAAATGAAGGCCCAGCTTTTGGACCAGATGGAGCTTGAGCGCGAGCGGGGAATCACGATTAAAATGGCCCCTGTGAGAATGATGTATCATTCTCACAGGGGCCATCCTGAGCGAAGCGAAGGATCCAGAGATCCTTCAGCAAGGCTTCAGGATGACGAAAAAAATCAAAAATTTGTTTTGAATTTGATAGACACTCCCGGCCACAGCGATTTTTCGTACGAAGTTTCCCGCGCCTTGCACGCGGTTGAGGGCGCTATCCTTTTAGTGGACGCGACCCAGGGCATTCAGGCCCAGACCCTCGCGAACTTGCGCGCGGCCGAGGCCGCGGGCCTTACCATCATAGGGGCTCTAAACAAGGTGGACCTGAACCCCCCGGGAATGGACGACTTGACTTTGGAGCTCGCGGAACTCATTCACGCGGAGCCGGATGAAATTCACCGCGTTTCCGGAAAAACGGGGCAGGGCGTGGAACAACTTTTACAGGCGGTGGTAGAAAAGATCCCGCCTCCGTCAATCCGCGTCAATCCGCGTAATAATCCGCGTGAGTCCGCGATGCCCGCGAGGGCATTGGTTTTCGATTCTTTCTACGACAACCACAAGGGCATTGTGGCCTCGGTGCGGGTGATGAATGGCATATTTTTAGGAGGCAAGGAAACCATATTTGTGGCAACGGAACGAAAGTGGAAGCCAAAGGAAATCGGTATATTTGCGCCTCAATGTACGCCAAAAGAAACGTTAGAGGAAGGAGAAATAGGGTATATCGCGACCGGAGTAAAAGATGTGGAAGACATCAAGATCGGAGATACCGCAATCCAAGGAGTTCGCGAGCCGGATATGTCGCTCCTCCTCGCTGGCTACAAAGAGCCAAGCCCCGTGGTCTTTATTTCGTTTTATCCGGAAGACGCGGACGAGCACGAGGAACTCGGTAAGGCGCTCCAGAAACTTCGTTTAACGGATTCGGCAATGACTATAGAGCCGGATGCAAACGAGGTTTTGGGGCGCGGCTTCAAGGTTGGGTTTTTAGGGAGTTTGCATTTTGAAATTATCGCCGAGCGCCTGAAGCGGGAATTTGACATCGGGGTTTCGACGACCTTTCCTTCGGTTGCGTATCGCGTGAAAATAAAAGGAGAATGGAGCGTGATTACGAACCCCATGGACCTGCCCCCGGACGCCGAAATAGTAGAAGAGCCAATCGTGCGGGTGGAGATTTTAATTCCGGAGACGCACGTCAATAGTTTTTTCGGATTTCAGGAGCATTTCCGATTTGGAGCAATCGAAACCGAAACACAAGGGAAAAGAATGCTCATTCGCGCCATGATGCCCCTTTCTGAACTCATGAGCGACTTTGACGACAAATTGAAATCCGCGACGCAAGGATATGCCTCTTTTAGTTATGAGGTTGCGGGATACGAGCGGGCCGACATGGTACGGGTGGATTTTTTGGTAGCCGGAGCGATTATCCCGGGCATGAGCCGCCTCTTCCACAAAAGCACTTTTGAGAAGGAAGCGCGGAAAACCGTGGAGCGGCTAAAAGAACTCTTGTCTCGCCAGCAGTTTGCTCAGGCCATCCAGGCGAGCGCCTTGGGGCGGATTATCGCGCGCGAGAACATTCCGGCGCTTAGTAAAAATGTCACCGGACACCTGTATGGAGGGGACAGGACGAGAAAGATGAAACTCTGGAAAAAACAGAAAAGAGGCAAGGAGAAGCTGAAAGAACGGGCGCACGTGGAAATCACGCCGGAGGTGTTTCGTGAGCTCTTAAAAAAATAATGGGCGGGATATCGAATATCCCGCAGGCCACTGGGCTCTGAAATCATCAAGACCGAAGAAATGTCCGATATCCAACATAGCGCTACGATGTCCTCAAACTATCTGCATATGTGGATGGTTTGAGGACAAGACAATGCCCTCTCCATCTCCTTTCTTTTTTTTATTTTCTTGCATATAATTCGAATATGTCCCTCTGGAAAGTCCTTATTGTTGCTTTGATTATGTTCCTCGTCGGAGCAGGCCTTCTGAACCTGTGGAAAGAAAAAAAGGACTTAAAAAAAGAAAGCGAAAAATTGCGGGCAGAACTTTCCGGCCTTGTCGAAGACAATAAAAAATTGGAGGAGGAAGTGAAGTATTTTGAGGATGAGGAAAACCTCTTGAAAGAGGCAAAGTCCCAGTTCAATTACCGCGCTCCGGACGAAAAATTGTTTATTATCGTGCCGGAAGCGTCAAGTACGGAGTGAGCGAAAGCGAGTATGGTCTAGTGGTATGACACGAGCTTCCCAAGCTCGGAACGCGGGTTCGATCCCCGCTACTCGCACAGAAGTCACCTTCGAGGCGTGGAAGAACGGAAAAGTATATTACGACATTGCAGACATCCAGATATTGGGTTTGAAAATGGTATACTAAATTAACCCTATGGCAATTCCCGCAATCGTATTTATCGTAAGCGCGCTTATCCTCGCGAAATCCGCGGACTATTTTACGGACGCGGCCGCGAAAATTGGCAGAGTCCTCGGCGCTCCGCCCTTCATTATCGGGGTGACGGTGGTTGCCCTCGGGACCTCCCTCCCGGAACTCGTATCGTCCATTGTGGCGGTAACAAGCGGCGCCTCGGAGATAGTGGCCGGCAACATCATTGGCGCGAATATCGCGAACATCTTTTTTATTCTGGGCATTATCGTGATTCTCGGGAGAAAGGTAAAAATTGATTACGATATCATAAGCGTTGACCTGCCGTTTCTTCTCGGTTCCGCGCTTCTTCTTACTTTCGCGGTTTGGGATGGGAAATTTACTTGGACCGAGGGAGCGCTCTTTCTCGTGGGAATTGTAATCTATCTCGCCTATACCGTGTACGCGGAAAAGAACCCAAAGGACACAAGAATAGAAAAACAAATTAAAAAAGGGAGGAAGAAAAAACTTGAGGCGCAAACAGCTCTAAAATTTTTTGGCGGAGGGATCGGCATTTATATCGGCGCGACTTCTCTCGTGGGCTCGGTGGTACAACTTGGTGAGGTCCTCGACATAGGGACCGGAATTATCGCAATGACCGCAGTCGCTCTCGGTACGACCCTGCCGGAACTTTTTGTGAGCATTGTCGCCGTCCGAAAAGGAAATCCCGAAATCGCGATAGGAAACATCCTTGGCTCAAACATCTTCAATTCGCTGGGCATTATCGGTGTTGCTTCTCTTTTCGGGAGTATCGCGGTGCCTGCTTCCGTGCTCATGTTCGGAATCCCGATGCTCCTTGCGGGAACCTTTCTCTTTATTTTCATCACCGAAGACAGGGAAATCACTGCGTGGGAGGGCTGGCTTCTTTTGGTGTTCTATGTCTTCTTTTTGGGTAAGACCCTTGGTATTATGTAGGGGATGTCCATCCTTCCTCATATACTCATAACAACTGCCGGAGTCCACGCCCTGGGTCTCGAGGGAAATGATGTCCTCCTTGCGTATATCTTTGGCGTAGCGCAGGACCTTGACCACCTTATAAAAGTTCCTTTGTACGGCAGGAAATTTCGGAACAAAGAATACGCGATATCCGAAGGCAGGCCTCATATCGTAAAAAAAGTTGAATCCAAGGAGCACACATACGAAGTGCTGGGTTTGGGAATCAAGCGCTACTATACGTGGAGAACTCCGCTTCAGGAGCCGATTGCCCTTCTTTGGGTCATACCCCTTTCTTTTTATGTAGGGAGCGCGATTCCCGTCGTATTTTTCCTTCTCCATCTCTTTCTCGACTATCTCGCGGATTATCCCAAGTTTCCTCTTTTTCCTTTTTCGTTTCATTCGACAACCGGCCCCTTAACCGGAAGCCGGATAGGTCTTAAAGAAATGGCAATTAATCTCGTGTCTTTATGTATAATCTTTCTGAATTAAGAAGAAAAAAAGACAACGTGATGCGTCCGTTTGCCGCGTGGGCGCATGAGGGCTTGGGCATCACTCCGAAGCAGGCCTCGCTTTTCTCGTTTTGCCTTGGTACCGGAGCCGTGGTCGCGATTTTCGGAGGGCAGGTGGGTATTGCTCTCCTCTTTCTCGTATTCACCATGCTCGTTGACGGCCTTGATGGGACCATAGCGCGAGAATATGCCTTTCAGTCAAAAAACGGCAAATGGCTCGATATGGGTCTTGATGCCGTAAACGAAATCATGCTCTTTTTCGCGCTTGCCTTCACAGGATACGCGGAGTTCAAAACCGCTGTTCTTGCAAGCTTCGCCGTGGTCCTTATCCGGACGATTCGGGATACATCCGGATTTGACCCCGGATTGAAGCGCGTCGTGCTATTTTTCGGATACTTCACTTCCTTTGAACTCGCGCTCCAGATTATCTTCTTCGCGAACATCGCGGGCTTTGCCATAGGAACCGTGATTACGGATTACAAATATCAAAAAAATATAGATAAAACATGAGGGAACTCACTGAACTCTTTTGGATGTTTCTTCCCGCGGGCGCGGCAAATATCTCTCCTTTGCGCGGCGGGCGGAGTGGCGCATATTTTGGTACAATTAGGGGGCTACGCGCTTCACATGAAAAAAACTCCCATATGAATCCTTTTCGCCGAATATTTGTTTTTTTTGTCATAGCCGTTCTTTTTTTGGGAGGAGGGGCTATTGCCCGCGCGCACGAGGGGGGCGTCGAAGAAGATGGTGGGGAGAACTTGGTTCTTGAATGGGTGAATTTTACGAAAGAAGGCATTGTGGCGAGCGCGCGAAACGAGGCGAGAACGCTTCAGAGAGAAGAGGGAGAAGTTGTTTTTGAGTGGCTTCGCTGCGAGAAGGGCGCGTGTTCAACGGTTGCCGCGCCGTATGAATGGAAAAATGAGGAGCCCTGGCAAAAAGGCGAGAGGCGCGTTGTGGATTCACGAGACGTCGAGGGCCTGAGGGCCTGGGTTCTTAGCCAGCCGTTTGGCGTAAGCCGCGTACGGGTTTTGCTCGACCCCGGAGGCGCTATCGCGGAGTCGAGCGAGAGTGACAACGCGTGGGAAGAGCGTCCCATAAGCCCGAAAACATCCGGCAAGGCGCTCGCGGCCCGCGACGCGCTCCTTCAAAAAATTGAGGGAGAGACGCCAGAAGTTCTTCCCGGGAGCGGGCTGTATATGTTTAAGAGTATCTGGAGAGAAATGAACGTATTCTTTGTATTTTTTGATAAAGAAAAGAGGGCCGAAAAAAGGTTGGCGCGGGCGAAGGAGCGTTTTTTGGAGATTGAGGCGCTTGTCGCGGAGAAAAAATATGAACACGTGGCAAAAACCATGTATCGTATGATGGAAGATTTTGAAAAGGCAAAGCGCGCCGCAGGGAAACAAGAACTCGCGGAAAGAGTGAAAGGCGCCCTATCGCTTGAAGATGTAGAAACGAATGCCCCGCTTCAGTACGCGTGGGAAATCCATGAGGCGAGGAAGGGGCTTTTGGTGGGAATTTCGCGGCGTCTTTTCGAGTTGCGGGAGGATGAATACATATTTGAGATACTTCACGACGGAGTGAGAAAGAGAAGCGCGGGGCCTTTTGCCCTACTTCGCGGTTTGAAGTTTTTGGGGAATGTTCAACAATATTATCCGGGAGGAGAAAGCGAGGAGATACAAACGCTGGAGCGGGAGCTTATAGAAGAGTTTGAACTCCGGCTTGCGTATCTGCCGGAAGACATACGGCAAGAGACGGCTTCATATATTACGCATATCGCAAACGACGAAGAGTCCGCGACTCGTTTTCTACAAAGAATCGCGCTCCTTGAAGATACAGAAGGCAAGGGCATTGAAGCGGCAAGGCGCGCGCTTCGGGATGCCGAGTCCGAAATCCGCGGAGAATTAAAAGAGAAGCTCGAAGAAAAAACAAAAGAAGAGGAACGCGCGAGAACAGAGGCGGCGGTAAGGGAAAAAATGGAGAGGAAGGGCGAGGAGGGCATGATTATCGAGAGTCCGAAAGAAAAAGAAGAGGAAAAAATTCCGGAAGAGGCCCTTTGTTCCGAACACATTCTTCCCGTGTGCGGGGCGGATGACGTGACGTATGAAAACGAGTGTATGGCGAAAAAGAAGGGAGTGAAAATTTGGAAGGAAGGCGTGTGCGAACTCGCGCTTCCGGACCTTTTGATTTTTCAGGCGGAACTAACCCCCAAAGAGCCGAAGAGCGGGGACTGGCTTGGAATTCAGGCCTTTATAACAAACAACGGGGGAACCGCCCAAAAACTTTTTCGAAACCGTTTGCGGATTGACGCGGACATCAATGGATTTTTTGACGCGCTTCCGAATGATGTTTCTTTGAATCTGCTTCGGACAAGTTCTTCCGAGCGGATTTGGTGGGAGAAGGCCTGGCAGACGGTAGAGGGAGTGCATCGCCTGGAGCTTTGCGCCGATTCCGGAAGAGCGGTTGAGGAATCGAATGAGGGAAATAATTGTACGATTCTCGCCTTTCCCGTGGGGCCGGCGCCTACTTCCACGCTCGAGGCAAGCACGAGCACGAGCGCAAATGCAAGCACAAGTATTCCTTAGTAACAAATTGGTACAATATCAGTAAAAAATCAGTAAAAATAAAAAATGTCAGTTTACAAGCGGCCGCTTGTAAACTGACATTTTTTCAGAGAGGGGAAAAAGAGGTATAGTGGAAGCATGGGAAGAATCGACAAGAACAATCTGTTTTGGACATATTACAAAAATCTGAACCCTGCCCAGAAAAAAGCGGTTGATACCATTGAGGGCCCGGTCATGGTGGTCGCGGGTCCGGGGACGGGAAAGACGAGCGTTCTCACGCTTCGCATCGCCAATATCTTACGGAACACCGACATCGAGCCGGAAAATATTCTCGCGCTTACGTTTACGGACGCGGCGGCTTCTAATATGCGGCGACGCCTCGCCGAAATTATCGGCTCTCCGGCTTACCGCGTCGGCATACAGACATTTCACGGGTTTTGCAACGACCTTATCCAATCCTATCCCGAGGAATTTCCGCACATCGCGGGGTCCAAGCCCGCAACCGAAGGCGACCAACTCCGTCTCCTCGAGTATCTCGTGAAACATGGCGCATACATTACCCTCCGCCCGTTTGGGGACCTCTTTTTTTACGTCCGCGACATCCTGGGCGCCATAAGCGCGCTAAAGCGCGAAGGCGTCTCCCCCGAAGAATTTGCCCAGGTCATAAAAAAGGAGAAAAAGGAATTCGCGTCCATTCCCGAGCCAAAGCATATCAAGGGTCCGCACAAAGGCCGCATGAAGGGAGTGTATGTGGAAGAAGAAAAGCGCATAAAAAAACATGCGGAACTCGCGCGTCTCTACAGGGCCTATGAGGAAGAATTGCGGAAAAAAAGAATGTATGACTGGAACGACATGATCATGGAGACCCTTCGTGTGGTTTCGAAAAATAAAAACTTCCTCCGCATCCTGCAGGAAACCCATCAGTACGTGCTGGTGGACGAGCATCAGGACACCAATAACGCCCAAAACAAGGTCCTGGAACTGCTGTTGAACTTTCATAAAAATCCGAACGTGTTCGTGGTGGGGGACGAGCGGCAGGCAATCTTCCGCTTCCAGGGGGCTTCCCTGGAAAACTTTTTGTATTTCAAAAAATGCTACCCTGGGGCAAAACTCATCGTCTTGAAGGAAAACTACCGGTCCGAAGAAACAATCCTGAAAGCCGCGGGAAGCATTCTCCCCGGGAGTCCCCTTCAGGCCGCGAAAAAATCACGCGCCGCGGAAAAAATAATTATCTATTCCTCGGAAAATGAAGAAACCGAAGCCGCGCTTGTGGCCCGCCTCGCAAGCGAAGACGTAAAAAAAGGCATACAAGGCGAGGAAATAGCGATTCTTTGCAGGGAAAACAAGGATGCGGAAAAATATTCCCGCGCCCTTCAAAGAAAGGGAGTGCCCCACGGAATCGAATCCGAAAAAAACGTGCTGGAAGAAGACGTTGTCCGTGCCTTTATTCTCCTTCTTCGGGCAGTCGAGCGTCTGGGGAATGACGAACTCCTTGCCGAGGCCCTGCATATTCCCTGCCTTGAAGTCGAACCCCTTACTATATGGAAAATGGCAGAGGAGGCAAGAAGGGAAAAGAAACGGCTCTACGACGTGGTAAAAGAACGGGACCCGAAAACATATTCCCGCTTTTCCGCGTGGAAAACAAAGAGCAGATTCAAAACCCTGCCCGTGTTTTTGGAGGAAGCGCTTGAGGAATCCGGCCTGCTTTGGGAAGCGTTGAAAGAGGGAAGTTCGGAAAGCGTCGCGGCGCTCCGCGCGTTTTTTGAGGAGATAAAAAAGTTTCTTGAGGCCCGAAAAAAGGCAACGCTGAAGGACTTTCTCTCGCACCTCGAAACCCTGGAGCGGCACAACGTGGCAATAAAAAGAAAAAGAAAAAAGAGGCCCGGATGCGTCCGCGTTATGACCGCGCACGGCGCCAAAGGCCTTGAATTCGATTCTGTCTATATCGTAGGAGCGTATGACGGCCACTGGGGAGGAAGGAAACAAAGGAATCGCCTGCCACTCCCTAAAGAAGCGGAAGAGGAGGACGGCGACGAAAGGCGGTTGTTTTACGTAGCCCTGACTCGAGCGAGAAAAAAAGCGAGCATAACCTATTCCAAAGAAAGCGCCTCCGGAAGAACCCTTCTCCCCAGCCGGTTTGTAAAAGAAATAGACGAGGCGGTGCGGGAGGAACAAGAAGACGCGGAAGGAGAGAAAGAAACCGGAGCAGGGATCTTCGCGGGGAAAAAGAAGACGGCGGAAAAAAAAGAAAAATCGTATTTGCGGGAGTTGTTTTACAAAGAGGGGCTTTCCGTAACCGCGCTCAATAATTACATAAAATGTCCGTGGAGATATTTTTATTTGAACCTTGTGCGCGTGCCGAAGTTGCCCGAACCGCACCAGACCTATGGCATCGCGGTACACGCGGCCCTTCGGGATTTTTTTGAAAAACTGAAGCATGAGGAAGAAGGAACGGACTTTCTCGTGCGTCGCTTCACCGACCACTTGCGCCGCGCGCCCTTTCTGGAAATTTTCGAAGCATGGGAAAAGCGCGGAAAGGAGGCCCTGCGGGGATACGGAGAGAAATACAAGGGCCATTGGAATACGAACGTGTTGACCGAGGTCGGAATAAAGGGGATAGAAATCGCGAAAAACCTCACGATTCGGGGCAAGATAGATAAGATTGAGTTTTTGGGGAGCGCGGGGAGAGTAGCGGTTGTGGATTACAAAACAGGGAAGCCAAAATCGCGCAAAGACGAAAATCTCGCGCGCCAGCTCGCGTTCTACGGCTTGCTCCTTCAAGAGTACAAAAATGGAAAGTATGCGATGGAAAAGGGAGTCCTGGACTTTGTGGAACCGAATGAACGGGGTATCTGGAAGCGCGAAGAATTTGAAATAGAGGAAACACAGAAAAAAGAACTGGTGGAACTCTTGAAAAAAACCGCGGACGAGATATTACATATGAAATTTTGGGATACGCGCTGTGAAGACAAGACCTGCAAATACTGCCGCCTCCGAAATTTTTTGGAACAATAATTTTTGACATATGCCGGAAGAAAGAAAAGAGCGAGCAAAAAAATTGATTGCGGTCTTGAAAAAATTATTTCCCAACGCGGGCATGATTTTGAATTATGGAAATCCCTGGGAACTTTTGGTCGCGGTGGAACTTTCGGCCCAGTGTACCGACAAGCGGGTGAATATGGTAACCGAGGCGCTCTTCAAAAAATACAAAACCCTTGACGACTACGTCCGTGCGCGGCCGAACAAGTTTGAAAAAGATATTTATTCCACCGGATTCTACAAAAACAAAACAAAAAATATCCTCGCCGCCGCAAAAATGGTGAAAGAAAAATTTTATGGCAACATCCCGAAAACTATGGAGGAGATGCTTCAAATCCCCGGAGTTGCCCGAAAAACCGCGAATGTGGTTTTAGGAAATGCGTATGGCATCGTGGAGGGCGTCGCCGTGGACACTCATGTCCGCAGGTTTGCCCTGAAGTTTGGGCTCACCAATCACAAAGAGCCGAAAAAAATCGAAAAAGACCTTATGGAAATTATTTCCAAGCGCGACTGGTTTCGCTTTACCTACCTCGCTATCGAATATGGTAGGCACATATGTCCGGCCCGGAAGCATGAGTGCGTGAACCACCCGCTCTCGAAAATCTACCCAAGGGCCGCGCGCACTTGGCCAAAAGCAAAGTAGTATGTATGACAGAATAATACGCTCCAAGCGCAAAACTCTTGGATTGGAAGTAAGAGAGAACGCCGAAGTAATTCTGCGCCTGCCGTGGAGAGCGCGAGAAAGCGACATAAAGCGTTTTTTGCGAAAAAACGCGGAGTGGCTCGAACGCGCGAAAAAGAAAATATTGGAACGGCAAAAAAACATTCCAGAATTGGAATTCCGCAAAGAGGCGTATGTTCCCTATCTCGGAGCATCCTATCCATTGAAGTGTTTGCTTCACGAGAAGAAAGAGGGGAAGGAGGCATTTGTGGCGTGGCTGAAAAAAGAAGCAAAAAGAATATGCGAAAGCCGGGTCGCGCTTTACGCGGGAAAAGCAGAAGTAGAGTGTACGGGAGTACGTATTTCAAGCGCGAAAAAAAGATGGGGCTCGTGCGCTTCTCCCGGAAGATTATGTTTTGCCTATCGCCTTGTTCTTGCTCCGCTTTGGGTGTTGGATTATGTCGTGGCGCACGAGGTGTCGCACCTTCTCCACAAAAATCACGGCAAGCGTTTCTGGAAAAAAGTGGAAGTCCTTTATCCGAAGTATAAAAACGCGAGGACATGGCTACACACCCATGGTCACCTATTGAATGTAGTATAATATTCGAAAAGGTCGGAGAAATTGTTTTTTGTTTTCTATGTTGGACTTCACCATAAATTATTTTTGGGTTGTTATTCTCTCGGTCCTTGCTATGGGTGTTGGCGCGCTTTGGTATTCCCCGGTTATGTTTGGGAATCTTGTTATGAAACTTTCCGGCATGGATGCCATGCCTCCGGAAAAAATTGCGCAGATGAAGAAAAAAGCGACAAAAGGATATGTTGTGGGATTCGTGGGGACGCTCATCATGTTTGCGGCGTTTGATATGTTCCTTACCTCGATTCAGGCAAGTTCCCTGCTCGAGGGCGCGATTGCGGGTTTGGTGCTTGTGTTTGGATTTATCGGAGTCGCGACCTTGAATCATGTCCTTTGGGGAAATGACTCGCCGAAACTCTGGCTCCTGAACCTCGCGCACTATGTTGTCATTCTTACGGTCGTAGGGGCCGTGTTTGCGGTCGTATAATTCTAGACCTCACATTCTTGATTCTTTGGGCGTAATTTTCTATCATTATTGCTCATGAATCTAACGAAATTAAAAATAGCGCTCGCGTTTGGAGTCGCGGTCGCGCTTGTAATTGGAGGAGTGGCGCTTCTTGGTACCCGAAACGCAGGCGTTTTGGAGGGGCCTCCCGAAGCGACAGAAGGGAGTGTGCCAGAGAAAAAGGAAGAACCTAATGCGACAAGCGTTATTCCGAGCGTCTCAAAACAGGCGCCCGCCCCCGCAAAAGAAGTAATAGAGAATGAGGCGGCTCAAAAAACAAGGGCGCTTATTGCGCGCGCAAAAGAATTTTTGAAGGATGACCCCGGGAGGGAGGTTTTTCTCTGCTCGGCAGACCCCTGCAAAATTTCCACGCAGCGATTTGAAACAAAAGCAGACGGGTATCATCTGGATTGTGGGGGATTAACGCTCGCTCCGCAGGAAGGCGTCAGGGTCGGAATTTCCATTGCGGCCGATGGCATCATCATAGAAAACTGCGGCTTTCAGGAGTTTGATACCGCGATAGAAATAGAAGGGGCGGGCGCGGTGATTGTAAAAAATACTATTACAGGAAGCGCGGGGAATGGCATAGTGCTTACGGGACAAAAGGCCCTGCTCTTCGAGAACACGATTGAAGGCAATAGGGGAGCCGGAATTTTTGTGGCGCGAGAATCCAATGAGCACGCGATTGTGGATAACGTATTGCGGAACAATGGAACAGAGGGCCTGCATATTCTCGGCGCGGGCGCCCTCACGGTTATTGATAATCTCATAACCGGAAATAAAAGCGAAGGCGTTTGGCTCTCCGGTAACGCGCGCGAAAATCTCCTCTTCGAAAACATAATCGAGGAAAATGGGGGAGAATGCGGGGTATTCTTGGGCACAACAGGAAATGAAAGTCCTGTGGGGAATACAATGATAGATAATACCACCGACAAAAAAGAGGTGTGGTGTACATAGGGTAAAAGATAGGAGCAAAAAAGAGGGCTTGGAGCCCTCTTTTTTGCTCTTGTGGCGTTTGTGGTATACTTGATATATAAATTTGTACTACACTTTTTATGAAAACCTCAAACTTACTACTCATTCTCGGCATCGGCGGACTCGTCATCATTGGCGTAGCGCTCTTTTTTCGCGGAGAGCGTCCGGAGTTGCCGGCAGTCGCGGCGCCGGAAGTAAAAATTGTGGTTTTGAAGCAGGGGGAGGGGGATACGGGCGTGGAAAACGGAGACGCCGTTGTAGTGAATTATGAAGGGCGGTTCGAGGACGGCAAGGTCTTTGACTCGTCCTATGATCGCGGACAGCCCTTTGGCTTTACCGTTGGTCTCCGACAGGTCATCGAGGGTTGGGACAAGGGTTTGCTTGGCATGAAAATAGGGGAAAAGAGGCAACTCACCATTCCTTCGGAGTTCGCCTATGGTGAAACCGGCCAAGGTCCGATTCCTCCGAATACGACCCTCATTTTTGACGTGGAACTCCTGAAAATAAATTAAGTTGTGGAAACCCCCAGCGGATTTTTCGGGCGGCGGGGCCTCAAATACTCTTTGATTCGTTCACGATCCTCGTTTTCCTTATCGCCCTTGAAATAGAGCTCTATAAATTCAATTCGTTGTTCTTGCTCAACATACGAATATATGACTCGCAGAAGATGATTATTTCGCAGGGCGCGGCATGCCAAGTGTGCTTTTACAATTTTGATTGTTACCAAAGAGGAAATAATAATGAAATTTTTACCAATGCCGGTTGGAGCAGTGAAAAGAACTCTTTTGAACTTTTCGAAGTCATCGCCAAGTGTCTTATATTTTTTAGAAAGCCGTTTGAATTCTTTTTGAAATTCTGGCAGTTCACTAAAGTTCGTCATACTCTCTTACGGAAGTTTTCTCTGGACGATAAAAAACGTGCTCGTATTCAAGAGGTTCCCTGTCTTTTGCGGCAACCCAAGGAGTATCTAAATGTGACAACGCCGAAATTTGTGTCGCGGTCAGATCTCCCAATCGGTCAATTTCCCAGTCAATATGCGCAAGTTCTTGCGCGGAAAGAGCCGATAAATCAAGCGGCTCATTCGGATTAACAAGATACTTTGTTTGGTCGTGCTTATAGAATTTACTTTTTATCTTTTCAACTTTTGCATCTCTTTCCATCTGGTTTATGATTTTTGCGAACATGACCGGCGTAGGGCCGTAGTGATTCTTTATATATTTGGCGCCGATAAGCTGCTTTTCAAATTTTTCGTAGTAATCAAAGTCAATAAAATAAAGTAACTTATAAAGCACAGTTTGTCCGATATTCGGTTTGCCGCCTATCTTCGCCAAAATATAAAGGAGCGTTTGTTCAAATTTTTCTGCTTTCTCTTGTGGGACGCTGATGCGAATTTCGCCCTTGGCTTCTTGTTTCTGTTTCTTTTTACCCTCAATCTTAACGACCGTTTTCGTATCTTCTTTGCCCTCTAAAAAATTTTCAAAAGGAATATCAAAAACCTCCGCTAACTTTTTGGCTTCGGTGATGGTTAAATCTCGTTTCCCCTGTTCTATCTGCATATAGGTAGGGCGAGACATTTTAAGTGCGGACGCCAAAAACTCCTGCGTCAAATTGCGCTTTTTTCGTTGTTCTTGAATGAATTTTGCAAGATAATTAACCATATATTGTCAGTATGGGCGACGCAGGATTACTTGTCAATAGTAATGTAAAGAAGTTATACATAGTCGCCTATGCGCAGGGCGCGCCCGTTTCATCGTGCCCCGCACGCGCTCGGGTTCCGATTCCCTGCTTGCCGCGTATTCTGAATTTAGCGCGAACCCATTTTGAGCGAAATTGCTGACGCAATTTCGGAGAAAATGATTTCGAGCCGTACTGTAAAGATATAACCACGAAACAAGTCCAAAAGGACTTGTTTCGTGGTTCATGTCGGGCTGCCGGCCTGCCTGCCGGCAGGCAGGGAATCGAACCCGGTCTATCCCGCCCACAATTATGATAAAGTCGGGGTAGGCGGAATCGAACCGCCACTACATACACCCCATGCATGCGTACTACCACTATACTATACCCCGTTTTTGTGTAACTCTTGAAGTATATCCTAGGTCGCGGTCGTGCGCAATCAAAGTGAAAATAACAAGATACACATGTCCTCAAACTATCCACATATGCAGTTAGTTTGAGGACGCAAAAGTTGTCCACAGGAGGGCCTATTTACATTTGTGGTAGTTGTGTATAATAGAGATACACAATATAAGATACAAATATACAAATGGTACGAATGATACTAATGATACGAATAAAATTCATTTGTATTATTCGTATCATTAATACAATTCGTATATTGGTATCATAGCAATATGCACACTCTCACCAAACGTCAAAACCAGGTGTTGAAGGTCATCGAGGCATATATCGCGAAGCATGATGAGCCGCCGACCATTCCGGAACTTCAGAAACTTTTGAAGGTTTCCTCGACACGCACCGTAACCCAGTACCTTGAGTCGCTCGAAAAAAAGGGCTTCATCGCCCGCTCGAAAAATAAGACAAGGGGCATTCGGCTAAAAGACCAGTCCGGAGACGCCTATGGTGAAACATTCACGTTTCCGGTCATAGGAGCCGCGGCCTGCGGCAGTTTGAATGTCTATGCCGAGGAGTCGTTTAATGAGTTCGTTCAGGTCGCGAGGACGATATTCGGCGGGAAACGGAGGAACGAGGTAATTGTGATTCGCGCTCTTGGTCTTTCCATGCAGGACGCGGGCATTCGGGACGGCGACCTCGTATTAGTAGAACTGACTGACGACGTAAAAAATAACGATATTGTCGCGGCGGTCATAGACGGCATGGCGGTTATTAAAAAAATTACCTTCACTAAGGATGCCGTTGTCCTGAATCCCGTAACCTCGGTGGGTTCTTATCGGCAAATTATCATGCGGCGCGATTTTAAGATATTGGGACGCGTGGTGCACACCATAAAGGCATCGAAACAGAGTGAGGATATAGAGGTTGTGCCGGAACCGATGATACGAGGAATGGTTTAAAATTTCTAATTTCTAATTTCTAATTTCTAAACAATCTCAAATGTTAAAATTTAAAAACGTTTTAGAGATTTGGATTTTGGGTTTGTTTAGAGATTAGGGTTTAGAGATTAGAGATTAAAATTATGAATATATGGAAAACAATAATTCTCCTCTTGCCGACCGGCTCCGTCCAAAAACGTTTGAGGACTTTGTGGGGCAGGAGCATGTGGTTGGCCGAGACGCGCTCCTTAGGAAGGCGATTCTACAAGACGTTCTCCCATCAGTCATCTTCTGGGGGCCTCCGGGAGCAGGAAAAACAACCCTCGCCCACATCATAGCCGAGTCCACAAAGGCGCACTTCGAGAAGATGAGCGCGATTACGGGCGGGGTGGAGGATATCAAGGGAATTGTTAAAAAGGCGAAGGATTATAAAAAGGCCTACGGAAAGCAGACCATCCTTTTTATTGACGAAATTCACCGCTTTAACAAGCGCCAGCAGGACGCCCTCCTCCCGCACGTGGAGGACGGGACCATCATCTTTATCGGCGCGACCACGGAAAATCCAAGTTTTGAAGTGAATTCCGCCCTGCTTTCAAGAAGTAGGGTGTTTGTCTTAAACGCTCTGGAGGCCGGTGACATAGAATCTATCTTGAAGCGCGCCTTGACCGATAAAGAGCGCGGGCTTGGTAACCAAAAAATAGACATAAAAGAAGACGCTTTGAAATTTCTCGCGAGCATGGCAAACGGGGACGCACGGGTGGCCCTGAATGCTTTGGAGCTCGCGGTAAACGCCGGGTGTAACGTTACTGTTGAATCAATAAAAGAAGCCCTCCAGCGCACCCACCTTTTGTATGACAAAGGCGGGGAGGAGCATTACAACATCATCTCCGCCTTGCACAAGTCCATGCGTGGAGGAGACGCGGATGCCGCCCTCTACTGGCTGGGGAGAATGTTGCAAGGCGGAGAAGACCCGCTCTATATCGCCCGCCGCCTGATTCGCTTTGCCTCCGAAGACATCGGCATCGCGAACTCCCTTGCCTTGCCGCAGGCGGTGGCGGCCTATGACGCCTGTCACTATATCGGCATGCCGGAATGCGAACTCGCCCTCGCCCAAGCCACGGTCTATATGGCAAAGTCCAAAAAATCAAACGTCCTCTACACGGCCTACGGCAAAGTAAAAGAAGACATTAAAAACCTCCCAAACGCGCCCGTACCTCTCCATTTGCGAAACGCGCCGACCAAGCTTATGAAGGACCTGAACTACGGAAAGGATTATAAATACACACCTGATTTCAAAAGTGGTGAGGATGTAAAGCAGGACTATCTTCCGGAAAGATTAAAAGGCAAGAAGTATTTGGGGGAAGGTGAAAAATTTTGATGATTGGCTTTTATACATATAAAACACGATCGTGTTTTATATGTATATTTAGAAAAGTAGGATTCAAAAATAGGATTATGTACCCGGAGGGATTTTGGGTGGCAATGGATGACGTCTTGCTTACGTACTCTGACAAACGAAACTACTATAAAATGCAAATTGTAAATACCGATGTTCCCGAGAGGCCTTTAATAACCGCGGAAGTAAATCCTGATGCCGAGGGCCCTTTCAGGGCAGACCAATCTTATGCCACGTGGGACGGCGAGAAAAACCGCCTCCAAATTATCGCCCTTCCAAAAACAGAAGACCCCGATGGATTTATCGTAGTCTTAGTGGGTCCGACTGAAATAAAAAAAGCACCTATCGCTGGAGCATTCGGTACTTTTCCGGACCCGTCGATTATGGAGAGATATTCAAACAAATTCTCTCCACATTCGAGTTTTCTCTAAAAAAATAGGGCCCGACGGAACATCGGGCCACATCGGACCACGTAGAATCTGGTCGCCTTCGCCCTAGCCTAGTTCAGCGAGAACTGCGGAGACGAGCCCAAACGACTGGCATCGTACCGCGCGGTTCTACGGAAGTTAAGGTCGGAGTAGATTCTCGGAAGAAGAACCTCGAGGGCAGAAACTTAGTGATTCGGGGTTCGGGTTGAAGTTCAGCCACGAAGAGCACCGATTCATTCCAGAAGGCAAAGGAGTAGTCCTTCTCGCCGGGAACGAAAAGTGTTCCGAGAACAATCTCGACTCCCCCCCGAATACGGAGAGTGCCGTTCTGGAACACAACCGCGCTCTCTACCTCAACCCATCCATGTCGGGTTTCTGGAGAGACACGAAAGTAGTGAAGATGGGCTATGCCGAACTCACCCCAGAATGAAGAGGGAAGGAACACGGCCTCCTTGAGGTCCGACGTAGGGGGGCTCACATCAACCCCGAGGAACATGAGGTTGATATCATCAAGGGGTTTCTGTGCGACGGTAACGAGTTCGTATGCTCGGTGGAGACCTTGCTGAATCTGCTTGGCTTCATCGCGAAGGTCAACCGGTTCGGGAGGAGGCGGAGGAGGCAGAGAGGGGTCCCACCACACTCTTTGAGCAAGAGCGCCTCCCGCGAACACCGAGTAGACCAACAGGGAAACGAGCGCAAGGCGCTGAAACATGGAATACCTCCAGTCATGGCATCCGCGTTTGATTGTGAACGACTCACTAAAAATAAAGTAACATAAGAAGACAAAAAAATCAAATAACGCCCAAACATCGAAGGCGTTTCGTGATCCTTAATTTTTAATCCCTACTTCGCGATTTTCACCATGCTACGCATGCACTTGGTGCACGCAAGGATGGAAGCCCCTGTTTTGGGGTTCGTTGTTTTTTGAAGGTTTGCTTTCTTTTTCTTCCAGTCCACGGGGTTGTAGTTGCCGCGGAGGAGTTTCCTCACCCCCCCCATCATATGTGATTTTCCGCAAAGTTCGCATTGGCGCATAATGCAGTAGAGAATATATATTTTTGAATCGCCTGTCAATGTTTTGGATATCGGACCCCGCCAAGGCGGGGTCCGATATCCTGAATATTAATTTGAAAATCATCCAAGCGTTGTTTCCTCGTACCTCTTCTCGTCAAAGTAAAAGCGGTAAAACACGGGGTTTTCTCCGGCATTGATTTGCAGGATAATGGAACGCTGGGCGGGAGACACCCGGAATTTCACTACACCCGGTGAAACACTTTTCGGGGCAATGGAGTTGAATGCTCCGGTACTATTTGAAGGCCGGAGATTATTGCCGGAAGAAATATTGACGATTTCAAACATGCTCTGCGTCTCAAGCGCGCTGTAGGAGGAGGCCTCGCTCGTGAATGCGCGGAAGTTTACGGATACGTTGCCATCGGCGTCTTTTGATACGCCTTCTATAATCACCGCGATATTGGTTTGGGGTTCGAGGCGAGCGCTCGAAAGTGCGCGGAAAATAATCGCCGTGGGAATCGTTACAAGACCCGTGTTTTCAGTATTGGTCGAGGTTGGTGTGTCAGAAACCACTTCCGGCAGGGGAGGAGTAGAGGTCGCGGTAAGAATGGAATTATTTTGAAACACCTCCTCGATATCAGAGAGTTTCTGCAGAACTGCGAAAAATCCTCCGACAAGAAGAAGTATTATAATCAAAGGGAGTCCGTATTTCATGTGTATATTTTAGCACAAATATGATACAAATATACTAATGGTACGAATGATACTAATGGATACGAATAATTACGAATGAGAATACAGCAGATTAGTATTATTCGTATCATTAGTACAATTCGTATATTGGTATCATAGCTATGGAAACCATCTTTTACATCATTATTTTGCTTTTTTCCGTCGTGATTCACGAAGTAACTCATGGTCTTGTTGCTGATAAACTCGGCGACCCCACCGCGCGCCTCGCGGGCCGGCTCACCTTAAACCCGATAAAGCATATTGACCTTTTTGGCTCCATTATTTTGCCGCTTACGATGGCGATTCTCCCCGGCGGCTTTATTTTTGGCTGGGCAAAACCCGTGCCATTCAACCCGTATCACCTGAAACACCCGGAACGGGACGCGGCCCTTATCGCGATTGCCGGCCCCATAAGCAATTTTTTGGTGGCCGGGGTTTTTGGCGTTCTTATAAAAATCGGCGAAGCAGCGGCAATTCCGCTTATCGCGGGGGCTCTCCCGCTTTTTGCGGCAATTGTATGGATAAATATCATTCTCGCGGTTTTTAACTTGGTTCCCATTCCGCCCCTCGACGGCTCAAAAGTTCTCTTTGCTCTCCTCCCGCGCTCCGCGGATACATTCAAAATGCTTCTTGAACAATACGGATTCATTCTCCTTCTCTTTTTCATTTTCTTCGGATTTCAGGTCATAACTCCGCTCATGAGGATTCTCTATGAGTTTTTGGTCTGAAACATTTGACAACAAGCCAATTTTTGGTATTCTTAAACACGTTTTGTACATGAGGTACGAATATACGAATACCATACGAATAGTACGAATATCAGCTTTGGCATGCCTACGGTAAATCAACTTCTAAAACACGCGAGAAAGAGCAGGGTAAAGAAAGAAAAGACGCCGGCGCTTCGGCGGTATTTTAATTATCTCCACAACAGGCCGGTGGATTCCCCCTCGCCTTTCAAGCGAGGAGTGTGCGTGAAGGTGTTTACCACGACTCCAAAAAAACCGAACTCCGCGCTCCGAAAAGTGGCGCGCGTGCGGCTTACAAACGGGATGGAGGTAACCGCCTATATCCCGGGAGAGGGGCATAATCTGCAGGAACACTCGGTGGTCGTGATTCGGGGCGGAAGGGTGAAAGACCTTCCCGGAGTGCGTTACCACGTGGTGCGAGGCGTGCTTGACACGCAGGGGGTGGGCCCGAGAAAACAGGGACGTTCAAAATACGGAACAAAGAGACCAAAAGAGCAATAATCTGCAATTTGCAATCTGCAATTTGCAATCAGTGTATAGTATGCGCAAAGGAGGTAAATATAAAAAACAGGAGCCGCAGCCGGACTATAAATATAACCGCATAGACATGGGTCGGTTTATTAACTATTTAATGAGCCAGGGTAAAAAGAGCGTGGCGGAAAAGGTGTTTTACGGCGCGCTGGAAGAGGTGGAAAAGAAAACAAAGGCGAACCCGGTGGAGGTGTTTGAGAAGGCGATGGAAAACACTTCGCCTACCGTGGAGGTTGCCTCCCGCAGGGTGGGAGGGGCGAACTATCAGATTCCCATCGAGGTCCGGCCACAGAGAAAATTTTATCTTTCCTCGCGGTGGATTATAAACGCGGCGCGAGGAAAAAAGGGAAAGCCGATGCATATCCGGCTTGCCGAAGAAATTATCGCGGCTTCGAAAAACGAAGGGGAGGCGATAAAGAAGAAACAGGACACTCATCGCGTGGCTGAAGCAAACCGCGCGTTTGCCTCCTTTTTAAGGAGATAGGCAGGGGCAAGGAAGCCGGTATGGTAAGGGGGTAAGGGTAAGGTAAAAAAACACTAACTACCTAACCCCTAAACCAAACCGGCATCTCTACCTTAACCCTATTACTATTTTGTATGCCCCGAGAATATCCAATAGAAAAAGTAAGAAATATCGGCATTATCGCCCACATAGACGCGTCGTCCCGCCAAGGCGGGACTTCCCTAAAACCCAGCGGTTTTAGTATTTCCGCCACGGGGAAACTCCCGTTTCCCCGACCCCTTTCCCGCATCTCTGTGGGCGGCAGGTAATTTATTTAATCTATGCCAAGGGAATATCCAATAGAAAAAGTAAGAAATATCGGCATTATCGCCCACATAGATGCCGGAAAAACCACGGCAACCGAGGGTATTTTGTATTTGACGGGCCGGACTCACAAAATCGGCGCGGTGCACGAGGGAGACACGCAGATGGACTGGATGGAACAGGAGCGCGAGCGCGGCATCACCATTACTTCGGCGGCCACAACTTGTTTTTGGAAACCAAAGCACTACCCGTCAAGCGGTACTCATCGCGTGAATATCATTGATACTCCCGGGCACATTGATTTTACGGTTGAGGTGCAGCGTTCACTCCGGGTCCTCGACGGCGCCGTGGTTCTTTTTGACGGGAAGATGGGGGTGGAGCCCCAGTCCGAAACCGTATGGCACCAGGCGGATGGGTTTGGCGTACCAAGAATTTGTTTTGTGAACAAGATTAATCAGACCGGCGGCGACTTTTGGAAAAGTTTGAAGTCAATTCGCGAACGCCTAAGCCCCAACGCCACCCCGATCCAAATCCCAATTGGGTTTGAAAAAGAAATCCGGGGAGTGGTGGACCTTGTAAAAATGAAGGCCTATACCTATAAAAATTACAGCGACAAAGAACTCGGAGAAGAAGAAATTCCGATTGAGCTCATGGAAGAGGCGAAAAAATGGAGGCATGAACTCATGGAAAAGGCCGTGGAGTCGGATGACACGCTTATGGAAAAATATCTCGCCGGAAAAGAATTGGAAGAGAAAGAATTGGTTCACGCGATTCGCAAAAGTACGCTTCAGGGCAAACTCTTTCCGGTTTTGGGAGGAGACGGAAGGGGAGTCATCGTGGAGACGCTTCTTGACGCGGTGGTAAACTACTTGCCGGCTCCGACCGACCTCCCGCCCGTACAAGGGACACATCCGAAAACGGACAACAAAGAAGAACGGAGCGCGAAAGACGAGGAACCATTTGCCGCGCTCGCTTTCAAAATTGCCTCGGACCCGTTTGTGGGCGCGCTTACCTTTTTTCGCGTGTATTCCGGAACGCTTGAGAAGGGAAGTTACATTTTAAACGCCTCAAAAAATTCTCAGGAGCGGGTGGGGCGCATCGTCCGTCTCCATGCGAACCAGCGGGAAGACGTGGACGCCGTGTATGCCGGAGAAATTGCGGCAATTGTTGGCTTGAAAAACACCGGAACCGGAGACACGCTCGCAAATCCCGAGCATCCGATTCTTCTTGAACGCATCTCTTTCCCCGAACCCGTGATTTCCGTAAGCATTGAGCCAAAGACAAAGGCGGACCAGGAGAAGATGGGCATCGCGCTTCGACGACTTTCGGAAGAGGACCCGACCTTTAAGGTGGGAGGGAACAAGGAGACGGGCGAGACCGTGATTTCCGGCATGGGAGAACTTCATTTGGAAATTCTTGTGGACCGGATGAAGCGCGAATTTACCGTGGAGGCAAACGTGGGCCGCCCGCAGGTGGCGTACAAGGAAACGATTAGGGCAGAGGCCGAGGCCGAAGGGAAATATATTAAGCAGTCCGGAGGACGCGGTCAGTATGGACACGTATGGCTCCGAGTTGCTCCGAGAGAGCGCGGCGCGGGATTTGAGTTTGTAACCAAGATACGCGGAGGAGTTATTCCTCAGGAATATATTCCCGCCGTTGGAAAGGGCGCGAAAGAGGCCCTGGACAAGGGCGTCGTTGCCGGATATCCGCTTGTGGACATCGAGGCAACGCTTTATGATGGCTCGTTTCACGAGGTGGACTCTTCGGAAATGGCGTTCAAAATTGCGGGCTCCATGGCGTTTCAGGAAGCGGTACGGCGCGCCAGTCCCGTGCTCCTTGAGCCGATTATGAAAGTGCAGATTATCGTTTCCGCGAATTTTTTGGGAGACGTAACCGGAGACGTAAACGCGAAACGGGGAAAGATTCTTCAAATGGGAGAGCGCGAGAGCGTACGGCTCGTGGATACGGAAATTCCGCTTTCCGAGATGTTTGGATACTCGACCACGCTTCGCTCCATGACCCAAGGGCGCGGCTCCTTCACCATGGAGTTTAGCCACTACGCCGAGGTGCCGAAACATATCGCGGAGCAAATTGCGGAAGGAAAAAGAAGGTGAGAATCGGGACTATTCGGAATGTTGTCAAATAAAAGAAAGTTTGATACAATTACCGACGCACGTGTTTGCATAAATAGGTCGAAAATATAAATTTCCAATCTCTAATATCTAATTTCCAATAAATGTCCAAATGATCGAATTGGTAATTAGAAATTGGTAATTAGAAATTTTAACCAGATATGGCAGAAAAAGCAAAATTCAATCGTTCGAAGCCGCACGTAAACGTCGGCACTATCGGACACGTTGACCACGGAAAGACGACTTTGACCGCGGCGATTACGCACGTCTTGCACATGAAAGGTCTCGCGAAAGAAGAGCGGGTGGACCAGATTGACAACGCTCCGGAAGAGAAGGCCCGGGGAATCACCATCGCGCTCCATCACTCGGAGTACGAATCCGAGAAAAGGCACTACGCGCACATCGACGCGCCGGGCCACGCGGACTACATTAAGAACATGATTACGGGCGCGGCCCAGATGGACGGCGCGGTTCTCGTGGTTTCGGCCTCGGACGGCCCCATGCCCCAGACCCGTGAGCACATTCTGCTTGCCCGCCAGGTGGGAGTTCCGGCCATTGTTGTCTTCTTGAACAAAGTGGACACGGTGGATGACCCGGACCTTGTGGACCTCGTTGAGTCCGAAGTTCGGGAGCTCTTGAACAAATACGAGTTTCCGGGAGATACGATTCCGATTATTCGGGGTTCGGCCCTAAAGGCCCTGGAAACAAAGTCCCTGGACGAGGCGGCTGCGAAGCCGATTCTTGAACTCATCGAAGCGCTCGATTCGCACATTCCGGAGCCGGTTCGCGACCGCGAAAAGCCATTTCTTATGGCAATCGAAGATATTTTCTCGATTGAGGGACGCGGCACGGTGGTGACGGGACGCATTGAGCGCGGAGTTGTGAAGTTGAACGATGAGGTGGAGATTATCGGACTCCGACCCACCGTGAAGACCGTCGTTACGGGTATCGAAATGTTCCAAAAGCTTTTGGATGAGGGTCAGGCGGGCGACAATGTGGGAGTTCTTCTCCGCGGAACGAAGAAAGAGGATGTGGAGCGCGGGCAGGTGCTCGCGAAGCCGGGCTCGGTTACTCCGCACACCGAATTTATCGCCGAGGTGTATGTACTCTCCAAAGAGGAGGGCGGGCGGCACACTCCGTTTTTCAAGGGCTACAAACCCCAATTCTATTTCCGGACAACGGACGTAACCGGAGAAGTAATTTTGGGAGAGGGAATTGAAATGGTGATGCCCGGAGATACGGCAAACGTAACGGTCACGCTTATTTCCCCGGTCGCTCTGGAAGAGAAACAGCGATTCGCGATTCGCGAAGGAGGAAAGACCGTGGGAGCGGGAGTGGTAACGAAGGTTATGAAGTAGATTCAAAATTTTCTTGAATCAGGGCACAGGAGCGCAGGTTCCTGTGTCCAAATTCGCGAAGATTGAAAGTGAGCTACGAATGTACGAATAGCATACGAATATACGAATCCGATTCGTATATTCGTACAAGATTTGTACATTCGTATATCAGGGCATGCCCCCAAAAAAAGAAGAACAAAAAGAGCGGCTACGCATCAAGGTAAAGGCCTATGACGCGAAGCTTATAGAAAATTCCGTGCGCCAGATTATCGAGGCCATTCGTCGGCAGGGCGGAGAGGTGGTGGGTCCGATTCCCCTCCCCACGGAAATCCGAAAATACACGGTGAACCGTTCGACATTCGTGCACACGAAATCGCGTGACCAGTTTGAAATGCGGATTCACAAGCGTCTGGTTGACATCATAAGCCCCCAGCAGAAAATGGTGGAGTCGCTCACCAACTTAAATCTTCCTTCCGGCGTTGACATTGAGGTAAAGATGGGATAAAATTTAAGAGATAGGTTCTAGCGCGGACTGAAGCTCAAAAAAATGTGGGAAGACCTTCGAAGTCGTTACGACCTCTCAAGGCGCCCCGCAGGCAACCGAGCACGGTCTTCGGTTGTTTTTTATTGCGTATGGAAAAAATTCAAGGGAAAAAAATAGGGATGACGCAGGTTTGGAAGGGCGATACGGTTCTTCCGGTTACCTGTATACGCGTGGAGGGAGACACCTTGCCGGAAGAAGGCGCTTACGTGATTATTCATGGAGTTACGAAAGGAAAAGGATTCCAGGGCGTGGTCAAGCGCCATGGATTTCACGGCGGGCCGAAGACCCACGGGCAAAAACATTCTCATCGGGCGCCGGGCTCTATTGGCGCGACTGCTCCCCAGCGCGTGATTCCGGGAAGAAAGATGGCGGGACGAATGGGAGGCGACTCAAAGACCCTGAAGCGCGTGCGCGTGGAAGAAGTTCGAAAGGAAGAAAAAATTATTTTGGTGAAAGGTCCCGTGCCCGGAATGAGAAAAAGCAGGGTGGAAATAGAAATTCCAAACGACAAATCACAAATTACAAACAATACCGAATAGTCAATTTATTTGTGATTTGGTGCTTGTGATTTGTAATTTTTATGCACATAGATATCGTAAACACAGAAAATAAAAAGGTGGGCGCCATGGAACTTCCCGAGGGTGTGTTTGGCGTACAGTGGAATCCCGAACTTTTGCATCAGGTGATGACTTCGCTTACGACGCGGAAGCGCGCGCCTCTCGCGCACACGAAGGGCCGGGGGGATGTGCGCGGCGGCGGGAAAAAACCATGGCGTCAGAAGGGGACCGGCCGCGCGCGGCACGGCTCGACGCGTTCTCCTATCTGGGTGGGAGGGGGCGTGGCATTCGGGCCCACAAATGAAAGAAATTTTGAGAGAAAAATAAACAAAAAGATGAAAGCAAAAGCCCTGTATTCCCTGCTTTCGAAAAAATTAGAAGAGCGGGAAATCGCGGTTATTGATGATTTCGGAGTACAGGAGCCGAAGACCAAGACATTCGCGGCAATCCTTCGCGCTTTTTACGGAGACGTACAAAAGGCCCCCCGCACTCTTTTTGTCGCGGCAAAAGGAGAGAGAGCCGCGCTCCTTTCGGGGCGGAATATCAAATATACAAGCGTGAGCTACTCGAATGGATTGAATATCTTGGATTGCCTTCGGGCAAAGAAAATAATTTTTGGAGAAAAGGCGTTGAAAGAATTTATAGGGCAACAGACAACATAGTATGGGTATTTTCAAAAAACAACCGAATAAAGAGAAAAAAAATGAGTCCCTCACCTTGAAAAAGGTTTCGCATTGGATAGAGCGGCCGTGGCTCAGCGAAAAAGCGACTGATTTGAAGGAGGCAAACGCCTATGTATTTAAGACGCGCCTCGATGCCGGGAAAACGGAAATTAAAAAAGAAATAGAGGCGCGATACGGCGTTCGCGTCCAGGGAGTGCGCGTCATACGGAGGATGGGGAAGGCGAAACGCTTCGGCAAACACGTTGGACACCGCGCGAATACCAAAAAGGCAATCGTGAAATTGCAGAAAGGAGATACCATAGACATCATATGAGCTACGAATATACGAATAGCATACGAATATACGAATTTGTATATTCGTAGAAGATTCGTAAATTCGTAGATCAGCGAAAGCATGAAGATATACAAGCCAACATCGCCGGGACAGAGAGGCACAATACTTGTCTCGAGAACCCTTTCAAAGGAAAAACCCTTGAAGGCGCTTTTGGTTTCAAAGAAGCGCCAGGCAGGGAGAAACAGCGCGGGAAGAATTACCGTGCGGCATCGGGGGGGCGGCCACAAGAGGCGGTATCGTCTTCTTGATTTTCACCAGAAGAAATTCAATGTTCCCGGGCGAATAGAGGGAATCGAATACGACCCCTATCGCTCGGCTCATATCGCGAGGGTGCTCTACGCGGATGGAGCGCGCGCGTACATTCTTGCCCCCCATGGGCTGAAAGAAGGAGATGCCGTACAGACGATTTCCGAGGGTATCGAGATGAAAGAAGGAGTACGGCTCGCCCTGAAAGGTATTCCCGCCGGAACATTCGTGCATAATGTGGAATGTACTCCCGGCAAGGGAGGAGCTCTCGCTCGAGCCGCGGGTTCCGCGATTCAGCTTTTGGGAAACGAGGGGAAGTACGCGCATGTGAAAATGCCTTCCGGGGAGGTGAGAAGGATATTGAACGAGGGCTACGCCACTATTGGCAAACCTTCGAATTCCGAGCATAATTTGGAAAATTTGGGAAAGGCGGGGCGCTCGAGGTGGCGCGGCATACGCCCGACCGTGCGGGGAAGCGCGATGAATCCGGTGGACCATCCCTACGGCGGAGGAGAAGGCAAGGCCGTGCGCGGGACGAAAAGACCAAAAACAAAATGGGGTAAAATAACCGGAGGCAGAAAAACAAGGAGAAAGAAAAAATGGTCAAACAAACTGATTATTCAGCGCAGAAAAACAAAA
>ERZ1292629.773-Hain-H43-01um-R1-773-length-34929-cov-11_pt1 | contig 34929 bp, 27 predicted proteins | sample MGYA00564399_ERZ1292629 | MGnify/ENA primary metagenome ERZ1292629 (study PRJEB36523, sample SAMEA6512636) | groundwater metagenome | collected 2019-01-08 | study: AquaDiva: Metagenomics assemblies of 32 groundwater samples
TTGATATACCAAAAACTCAAGATACAACTTTCACACTATTACCAAATGATGAAATAATTTTGCAAGAAAAGTTAATCATAGAAGAGTCATTAGCATGGGGAGATAGACAATCTCGTTTATTAAACGATGTAGTAGACCATGTTGTAGATAGCCATAATTTTGACGAAGAATTAAATCTTTTATATTCTACGAATGTTTGGAGACGATTATCTCAAGAATCTTCACAAACAGATTTATATTTATCTGTTGTTTCAGAATGGGCAAGATATATTCAAAAGACAACTAATTTAACTGTAGACCAATGGCTAGATGCTCATGATGAAAAAATAACATCTCGTTTAAGTGATATACTGATTCAGACAGGGTCTTCATCTGACTTGGTTTTTTCTAGTGGATTTTGGCAATTTGAATTTATATTTGTTCATTCAGAATTGACATTGGAGAACATACACTTCACATTGGAAGTTTCTAGATTTGCTGATTTTTCTTCTTTAGTTTTGAATTTAAGTACATTAACGGATACTACAGGTTGGTCTTATGAAGGACAACCGTTCTTTTTTGTACAACTACCTAATGATGGATTCCCTTCTAATTTTAGTGGAAGAAAAGTTAAGTTTGAATCTTCAATTTCTCAATATTTGAGACCTACTGAAGTTTACTATGTAAGATGGACAGCAATTAATGCAAGTGGAATCCCTTTTTCTGAAACTGACACAAAAAGAATTATAGTTACAACGTGAGTTTAAGTTCTTCAAATTTTCTATTTTATGCGGATTATTTTGCTTATATCGCAGATTCTGGTCTGAATCGAGCAAGAACGTTATTCCCAGGAATTGAAACAAGTTTAAGAACAGATATTAGTACCATTGTTAATAAAAACAATACAAATGCTCAATCTATTCTAACTCGTAAACTGGATACTGCTTATGAATATTTATGGTTAGACGGGCAGAATTTGAATCAAATAAGAGATGCTTTTAATGGATTGTCTAAGTATGTTTTAGAGTCTACAGGTTCGGATGTAGAAACATTTTTAACGCAAAATGGAATAACAGTTAAATCAACCTATGCAACTCTTGCAAATATCTTTGGAGAAAATGTCTCAGAAATAAACATAAATGGCTAAAAAAGTAAATATAGACAGCGACATTAACGACCTATTAGACAAGGTTAAATCTAGTTTAAAAGCTCAGTCTAGTTCTCAATATATACCTAATATTATTGAATTTTGCGAATCAAAATATTATCTAAATCTTCCTAGCAGAGGAACAAATTTGTTTCCTATGCAAAAAATCATTTTAAAAACGTTTTATAGAGGACAGCCTGGAAATGAAAAATTAGAACTTGATGAAAAAGAATTACAATATTTGTTCGAGAATAAAATGGATAATGTTCTTGAAAAATATCATAGTGGAAATCTTTTTCGTGAATTGGTTTTGGTTTTAGGGCGTAGAGGTTCAAAAGATTTTCTTGTTAGTTTAATTGCTTTATATGAAGTTATGAGGCTTTTGGAAATACCTACTGGCTCTCCGTTTAAGCATTATAAAATAGCAGAAGGCAATCCTATTTTCATTTTGACTGTTGCTACGTCTTCTGATCAAGCAAAAATTTTGTTTACTGAAATTAAAGAAAAGATGACCAGTTCTGAATATTTTGTTGATAAAGTTGGACATATGGAGTCGGATAAAATACACTTATTAACTCCAGAAGATAAAATAAAACAAAAGCAAATAGAAGAGAAAGGGTTTGAAAATGCTGCATCAAAAATTAAGGGCAGTGTTGTTATTATGTCTGGTCACAGTAATAGCGAATCCCTTCTTGGGAAGAGAATTTTCGGGTTATTGCTCGACGAGGTGGCTTCTTTTAAAACAACTTCTGGAGCGACATCTGGAGATCGTATTTATTCCGCACTAACTCCATCTACAGCAGACTTTGTTAGATTCACCGGAGAAAAAGACGCCAATGGTAAACCTATTCGTATAACAGATTCAAAAATTGTCAGTATTTCTTCACCCCGTTCAGAAGAAGGTATGCTTTTCAAACTATGGAACGAAACTGCCATAACTCCCAATCGTCTTGCTTTTAGATTACCGACGTGGAAAGTTAATGCCTTACAAGATGAAGATACTTTGCGAGCAGAATTTAAGTTCATGTCTCCGAGTGAATTCAGTATGGAATTCGGAGCAGAGTTTTCTGGAACTGCTGGTGAGAAATTTATACCCGATAAACTCGTAGATGAAGCCATAGAAATAGGTGCAGAACTTGGTCTAGATCAAAGAGAAGCCGGAATTCCTGGTATGATTTATTTTGCTCATTTAGATCCTGCTGTTTCAAGTCATAATTACGCACTAGTTGTTTTGCATGTTGAACAAAGAATGAGATTGACCGAAAAGAATGGTCATTTTGTTAAAGAAAAGATAAAAATGTATGTGGTAGACCATATTAAGGTATGGAGACCAAGTACAGGAATTCCTATAAATGTTTTTGATGTTGATAAGTATATTATTGAATTAGCAAAACGTTTTCGTTTTGGCATGGTTTCTTATGACGCATGGAACTCAGAATCTTCTGTGAGATTATTAAGAAGCAAAGGTATTCCGACCAAAATAACTCCATTTCGTCGTGAATACAAAATGAAAATTTACGATTTTTTGGAACATTTATTTACGAATCATTGTTTAGCTTTACCACGTAAAGGACCTTGGGCTGGACTATTAGAAATGGAATTAAAGTGTTTGAAGAGAGTTTATTTACCTACTGGATTTAAGATTGGTCCTAATGCAGAGGCTCAAGTCGTAACTGATGATGTAACAGATGCACTTTCCGGTGCTTGTGGTTCTGCTATGAATTCTATCGATCACGGGTATCCTCAATCTACAGTAGTATATATTCCACAAAATCCTGCTATGGGTAGCAATACACAGTGGAAAATAGGTTCTGGAGTATATACTCAATCACAATGGAATCATTATTCGCAATATGGGCTATATAAATAGTTAAAGGAATTTATTCATTTTTTGCGAAAAATGAATTAGGAGAAAATCTATGTTTAATATTAAAAAACACAAAAAATCAGCACAATTACCTCTTGAAAAATATCTTCGTAAAGAAAATTTAGGGCCAGAAGCAGATGATACTCAACCTATAACGGAAAAGAAATTACCACATCGTACTGGGTATGAGCAAACTATTACAGAAGACCAATTTTCACATGAAAAAGAAAAATCAGCTCAAATAATTGAAAAACAGTTGGATTCTAAAAAATCTGATTATGTAACTCATAGAAATGATGCTTATGATGGATTAACTGTTCCTCCTATTAATGTTTTGGTTGAGAAAATTCGTCAGAAGCGTGTAGCCGAAGATTATAAAACAGATAAAAAATCACATTGGAGTCAGACCTTTGATGAAAAGAAACAACAAGGTGCTTTGCCTAAATGGCCTAAAAATGTTGGTCAACATGATAAAATTGTTTTGAATAATGATCCAAATAGATTTACTGGTTCTAATGTAGACCCAACGAAATTCACAAAAGATACGATTAAACCATTGGTTGGGAATATTACGACTGCTGATGTAGATAAAGTCGCTCATGGGATTAAGACAGGTGTTTCTTCAGAGCATGATACCGCCATAATGGCTATTTTAAGATTAGCACATGATGAACATCGTGAATTAACGAATGTAGAGAAAAAGGCAGTAGTTAATTTAAAAATTGCAAGAACAAATATTTTAATGCAAAAATAAATATGCTAAAAGTTATAGCAATTGGGGTTAATCCTCGCATTTATGATACTGAACGAGACAGAATTCAGGAGTTATTAGACGGTACTCACCCATTGAGTTCTGTTCGCAAAACATATGATACAGGGACTAAAAAGAAAACAGTTTTAGACCAATCTCCTTTGGGTCCTGATAATATTGCGGATGAGGAAGATGAAAAAACATCTCATAGTGGAGTAGGTTCAGGATATAATGACGGTGGAAGAGCGGATGATGAAGTTGGACCTGGGAATACGAATAATCCTGATCCAGAACAGAATTTTGCAACTCCTGATACATCAGAAATAACATTTCGAAACGATTTTGACACATCTTCAAAATTTTCTCCTTTGAATTATGATAGTAATAAAAGGGATCAAAATTCAACTACTTTTTTGCGAAAATTACATTTGCAACCTGATATAAAATTGCCAAAAAGATATAAAGTAGACAGACAATCAAGTTGGAACCACGTCTTTGCGGTATAATGAAATTGAAAAGGAGAAAAATTATGTACATTCCTAACATTATTGAATTTTGCGAATCAAAAAAATATCTAAATTTACCAGGACAGGGAATTGAATTATTTCCTATGCAAAAAATAATTTTGAAAACATTCTACAGAGGACAACCTGGAAATGAAAAATTAGAACTTGATGAAAAAGAATTAAAACATCTATATAAACTTAGCCTTTATAATGCTGTTGAAAAATACCATAGCGGGAATCTTTTTCGTGAACTGGTTCTAGTTTTAGGTCGTAGAGCGGGAAAAGATTTCGTTTCTAGTTTAATTGCTTTATATGAGGTTATGAGACTTTTAGAAATACCTACTGGTTCTCCGTTTAAGTACTACAAGATAGCAGAAGGTAATCCTATTTTCATTTTAACTGTTGCTACATCATCTGACCAAGCAAAAATTTTGTTTACTGAGATTAAAGAGAAGATGACTAGTTCTGAATATTTCGTTGATAAAGTTGGTCATATGGAAGCTGACAAAATACATTTATTAACTCCAGAAGATAAACAAACGATTTCTGATGGAAGTATTGTTATTATGACTAGTAGTGTAAATAGCAAAGAAATTCTTGGAAAAAGAATTTTCACACTTTTGTTAAATGAAGTTTCTTCTTATAAAACCGTGGAAACACTTAATGGAGCAATGACTGGGGATAAGGTTTATGCTGTTTTGTGCCCTTCTACAGCAGACTTTGTTAGGGTTACTGGAGAAAAAGACGTTAACGGAAACCCAGTTCGTATAACTGATTCTAAAATTATTAGTATTTCATCTCCCCGTTCAGAAGAAGGTATGCTTTTCAAATTATGGAATGAAACAGCTATAACTCCTAATAGACTATCTTTTAAACTTCCTACATGGGGTGTTAATCCTTTGCAAGATGAGAAAAAATTAAGGGATGAGTTCAAGTTCATGTCTCATAATGAGTTTGATATGGAATTTGGAGCTAATTTCGTGAAAGAGGAGAAATTGTCATGATATTAATTGAAGGAACTAAAAAGATTAAAGGTGTTTTGGATTTATCTTCTGTTAATCTCCAACTGAAAAATGGAGATAAGTTTTCTATTTCTGAGGATCAATTTAACAATACTATTGTTCAAACAGCCATTTCTACTGGATTTATCAAGTGGGAGAGAACGAGTACAGAGGATTTAGATGTTAATAAAACTGTTATGTTACGAAATATTTATGATCGTATTATTCGGATTAACTTATTAGATTCAGAAATTCGTCCAAAACAGAGTTTTATTTTAACGAATGAACAAGTTAACAGTTCTGAAATACGTGGAGCTTTGGCTAAAGGACTAATAGAAATAGTGTCATCTGCTGTTGTAAAAGAAACAGGTCGTGAAACAGATGTCTTTATTGGAGATATATTCAAAGATAAACCTACAACAGAAAAAGAAACTGCAGCAACAACAAAATCTGAAACAAAAAAGGCTTCTGTTTTAGAGAAAAAAGTAGCAAAACCAGATGAAACTACTATTATTTTGGATACGAATGAAGAAGTTACTAATCCAAAAGTAATTGAACCACCACCAAAGAAACATTCTTTTCCGCCAAAAAAGAAAGAAACTGATCCAAAGAAAAAAACAGTAGTGTGGAACCCACAAAATGATCCGATCCCACATACAAGAACTAGTATGGATTTTATATCTGCTAACAAAGAAGGAACTCATACAGAAGTAGAAAAGGTAGAAGCAAGTGAAATTAAATTTGTGGACAAAGAAATACAAGAGAAAAGGATTCAATCTAATTCTGCTTTAAAAAACAAACAAGTTCCTGGCGATGATATAGATTTTATTTAAAAAATGAGTTGGTTAAAGAAATTTAGTCAAAATTTTACAGATGGTCAATTGGCTATTTGCTCTGATTTTGGAGCTACAGAAATTTCTGTTGTAGAAATTTTAAGTTGAGAAAATATTCCACTTTTAAGTGATGAATATAAAATTATCGATGAGAATACAATGAGTGGACCACATTCAACTGTCAATAGAGGCAGATCATCTATTCCAACAAGAATATTGTCTATTTATATTGCAGGAGAATCTTTAAGATCGTCTATAAAAATTGGGAAAATACGGTTTATTGCTGATGCTAATTTATATTCTACTTTAGAAGAGTTATTTAAGAAAGCAGTAGAAATAATGTATCCTGATTATATTTTTGCATATCTTAACGCTAATTATATTAATAAATTTGCAAAAGATTATCCAGAATTAGTTGGTAATATTTCTCCAAGCAATTTAGTAGATTATCAAACTTTTGATATTAATGGATATGAAGTTCAGGTTTTAAACGATATACGAGCTATGAAAATGACTCCTTCTATAATGAGGACTAAAGGAACAGAAGGGTTGTACTATTGGAATATTCCAGAATTACAAACACGTTCTCTTGACAATAAAAAAGATATTGATAGACAGCCTTGGGAAACAGGAAGATTTCCTACAGTACAATTGGCATTAAATTCTGCTGAAAAATATATCAACCATTTGTTTTATAGTGAAAATTCATGAGCTGGTTACAAAAACTAACTTCTAGTCTTAAAAGAAAGGACAAAAACCTTTTAAAGAGTTATTATAGTACTATATATCCACGGGATTATGTTAAAAGATTAATTGCGGAGAAAAATGCCGTTCAACCTAAAAACCCAAAAAAAGGATAATGAAACAGATTTACTCTGGTTAGAACTCAAAGCTTTTAACATTATTCCTAACCACTCTGGTTATCAAATCCAAATCGGAGATGAAAGTTTATCTTTGCCAACTCTACAAGAATGTTATGAATCCATTTCTTCTGCAAAAAAAGAACTTTTGCAACATTTAAAAGAATCTTGGAATAATCTGTTAGAAATTGGCACTAGAATTCTTAAAAAAACAGGAAGAAATTCAGGTTCAATTAATAACCTTCTCTTTCTTAATGCTGTTAAAAAAACATATCTTTTTTGCAATGTATTCCAAGAACTACATGATCATAAAAATATTATAGAACAACTGTTAGATAGTGATATTCTTTCTGCAGATGACCATTTAGTTAATAATTTTGTTCATGAATACGTAACTATTCATTCTTTGCATAGATTAATATTGAACGAAGTATATAGACAGAAACTTATTCGTCGTATATCAATTCTAACAAAAAAGGCTCAAATTTCTGGTCCATGGGCTAATTTAGATTTGCCTATGCAAGAGAGGAAGTGGAGTTGGGATGAGGGTGAAGATGAATATTTCAAAAACCGAAGTGATGCTAAGAAAAGTCAAGTTAGATATAATCCAGAAGAAGCAGGAGGCTCAGTTAATCCAAAAACAGGATTTTATTACGTTTGGCAAGAATTAAGAAATGCTCCTTATTTGTTTGATGATAGAGAAGATGAATCACCTTATCCAGGAAGAAATAGTCTTTTTGTGGCTTAATTATGCAAATATACACAGCCGGTAATCCTAGAAAACAACTATCCCCTTCTGAAGCTTTATTCGGTTTTGGTTCTTGGTTAACTACCAGAGACGAACCTGTAACTATGGGTTCTAAGTTTGAATGTGGAATTGTTGCAGAATTGATAGATAAATTTTGCAAAACTAACAAACTAGAAGAACCAAGAGAAGGTTGGGATGATCTCCTTAAACACCCAAAAGAATAATGTCACAAGAAGTTCAAGAAATTGTACAAAAATTATCAGATTTCGCTAAATTACATGAAATCAAATCTATTTTCATTATCGGCGAATATTGTAGAAAACACTATCTAAATCAACTCTCTGAAATCAACAGCATCAATGTAGTTTCCGCATATCATGAACAAGCCATGCAATTGGGTGGTTTATTTATATCCGAAGTTTTAGATTGTACTCCTACATTTTACGAACGAACAGGGACTGTTTCAGCGGAGTACAACGGGATTAAAATAGAATTTCAAGGGGATAGCATTCATTCTTATATAAAAAATGAAGAAGTAAAGACTTGGATGCAACAGAAAAATATAGAAGACATACCTTTAATGAATAACATTTATGGTAGAGATTTTACTATTAATTCTTTGGTTTATTCTTTATATACTGGAAGTATGTATGATCCGACTAAAAGAGCGATACACGATTTTGAAAGAAAGGTTATTAAGTCTTTATTACCATCGAATTTATTGATTAAATATAATCCTATTGCAGCTTTAGAAGCAGTTAGATTAGCGTTGAAATATGAGTTTTTCATTGACCCAGATTTAAGAATAGCGATTAAAGAGTTTGGAACTGATAATTTATTGAAAGCGTTTACTGAGGAACGAATAGTTAGAGAAGTGGTTAATATTCTTGAGATTGATGCAGAAGAAGGACTTAAATTTTTGCAAAAATTGGATTTATCAAGGATTTTGTCTTATCCTGAGATAAAAGAATATATCTTTGAGGGTTCGAAAAAAAATGCTAAAAATAGTAACAGCTCAACAGCCTGATTTTATTAATAAAAATGTACGTGCTATTTTAAGCAAAGTCTTAGACGAAAAAACTGTTTGTGAAAGAAAAATAAGAGATGCAAATAATATTATAAACAGTATGAATCAATTACTTCAACAAGGGAGATATGACATAACAGTTGAGGAAGTAGAACAGCAATTTGGAGATGAAATCTACGGAATTTTAGGTTATTACGACGAGAACTTTTTCAGTTTTTAAAATATGCAAAAAGAATCACAAAAAACATATCTTGATATTGGACATAATCCAGAAGAAGAAGGAGGTATTCTTTTATGGAATTATGATGGTGATTTAGAAGTTATTGAAGTACCTAAAGGAGAAGAAGAAAGTTCATTACATTCTAGAAATTTTAATGATGGTATAGCATCTGGGAGAATAGATTTAAACCAAAAAATTGGAAGTATTGCGGTATTGTTAAACGAAATAGAAACTCAAGGGTATTGGAATAAATTAAACAGTTTGTTTTCAGAATTAGTAAGTAGATTTCCCAATATCAAATGGTACGTTTTTCAATCAAATCAAATAGGAATCAGTTTATCTGATTTTTACAATAAATATGCTTCGAACACAACACATAAAACATCCCAATCTATATTAGACTTTCTTCCTTCTATATCCCCTTCTTTTTTATCCAGACGGTCTGTTCTGTCTAATCAAGAAAACAAAATTCTTCATGAAATTTGGCTAAAAAGTCAAAAAGACGAATACGGGAAATATATCCTTCCAAATGAAATCAGTCCTACTCATGTCTCTAATCTTGTTTCAAAAGGATATTTAAGAACTAGTGGAAATAGACTAGCAACCAAAGATTCTGCCAGAACATGTGAATTCACAGACAAAGGCAAGGAAGCTATTAAACAAATTATTTTAGGGCAAGAAAAATCTGCATTGGAACAATCTTCAATTTTTGCGAAAAATGAAAATATAATTAAAACTGCGTCAAATAACAAACACAAAAACTGGTTGAGTAAGTTGCTCTAATGGAAATTATTCTTAGATCAACGAATAGACGTATTAAAAAGAAAATGATAAGAGATTTTTATTGGTACGATCCTGATACCCAACAACGACTCCACGGTAGAGGTGGACAAATGGTGTTTTTTTATGATAAAACAAAACAAAAATCAGTACCCAGAATAGTCGATTCCGAAGAATGGGTATATGAAAATTCTTATCCAGATATTCTAAAATGGGTTGAAACTCATAAAAACGAAGTAGAAGTAATACATACAGCCCCTAATCATTATATAGCAATAGATGTAAATGCATCTGACTTGACAGAATTAATTGAAGATTTATATCGTCATAAAATTGCTTATGATTATGACGATAAAGAATTCAAAGAACAATCAGAAGATAAAACAGAAAGGAAAATTTGGCAAAACTCTCCATCGAAGTGGCAGATTCAGCATTAACATTAGCTCAAGGGTTAATGGGCAGAAAAGATCTTCCTGAAAACAATGGAATGTTATTTAAATTTCCTAGTTCACAAGAAATCTCTTTTTGGGGTAAAAATACATATATTCCTCTTGATATTGCCTTTGTAGATAATAATAATAAAATTATCAATATTAAACAAATAACGCCTATGTCTACAAAATTAGTACATTCTGATGGGTTTTGTTCTATGGCAATAGAAGCCAATTCTGGGTTTTTTCGTAATAATAAAATAGAATCCGGACATCAAATCAAAATAGATGGAGATACAATAGAATTTTGCTAAAAATTGTAAATTCCGAATTAGTGGCATTAGGTCAATCTTTCCTTGATGATTTAGATGATGTTGATTGGGGAGATGGAGAAGAAAATCCTCGTGGTGTACAAAAACCTTATGGACCTCCGTCAAGCGGGAGAATTTCTCCTGATAATCCTCCTCCAGGCATTGTTAATGAACAAAATTTTGAACAATTCGAACCGTCTGATATAGAAGAACCATTTCAAGAAAATCAACAACAAGAGCCAGAATCACGAGAAGATTTTTTACAGGAAGTTCCAAATAGAGAAGAATTGTTAGGAATCCCTCCTAATGTCAAAGAAATAGAATATGACTCTGTTGGTGATTTATTAGACGATGCAATGGAAAGAAATGAGATTATTAGTTTTGACTATACTAATAGATTCGGTCAATTTGCAGGCACAAGAACAGTAGAACCACATTACACTTTCATAGCAAGAACAACGAATAATGAAGTTTTAGTAACATTTGACAGAGACAAAAATGATATTCGTGCTTTCATTGTAGGAAATATACATCCTTATGGCGTAAGATACAAAGATGTTAATTTCGAACCTAGACAAGAAATCATGATTTTTTAGGAGAATAAATATGGATTCTATATCAGAACATTTGGCTCAACTGTCAGATGGTCTTGATAAAGCTGGACAAACTAAATGTGCCGACATAGTAGATAATTTAATACAGAACAAATCAGTTGTTAAATTAGCGCAATACGTCGGTGTTATAGGTTATGTTTTAAAGCAAAATCGAGCCATGGGCAATTGTATACGTAAGAAAAGAGCAAGTTCTACTTCCTCTATGCAAGAAGTGGTTTTAGATTGTCTAAAAGAATATCAAGATGGACAAGAATATGGAAATGATAATGAATGGACAAAAAAATATGCTCAAATTATTCAACAAATTCCTGAAAAATTTGAAACTCTTGGTCCTGAGTTTTTAAACATTTTATCAGAAGAAAATCAAATAGATAGTCATATTGATAATATTAAGAAAGCACATTTTTTGCTTAAAGAAAATAATATTAATGATGATTTAATTGAGTCTGCTATTAAAGATATTAAAAAGTTAGAAAATCGCAAAAAAGAATAATGCTTTCAATTAATAATATCAAATTAGCCGCACCACCATCTCAAAGAAGTAACTGGAGTCGTTTTTGGGCACCTAGTTGGACAAGACGAGGCAAAGATAAAGATGCTCAATATGAAATGGATAATATTTTAGAATCCATTTCTAATATTTCTAATAGTGCTCAACAAATAAGAAGCAATATTTCTCATTTGCGTTTTATTGGCAATAAAATAGGCAATCAAAATTTAACAGAAAATATTCGATCTCTTTCAACTCAAAATTGGGAATCTGTAAAAAACCAAGTTTATTCTGTTGACCACATGTTGAACTCGTTATATCAACAAGATCAAAACAACGCCCATATTCAAGAAGCGGTAGAATATGCTGAACAATTGAATAGAGATATTAGTCTTATTCAACGAGATATTTCAAGAACTCAAAGGAACATGTATAATTTAAGAATGCGTGATGCAGTCAAAGGAACATCTGTAGATGAATTTGGGGATTTAAGTCAAACATTAAACAAGTTATATTCTAACCCTTTAGATGAAAAAACTCTATACTATGCACAAAAAATGCATGGTAGATTAGAAGATTCTTTAAATTCTAAAGATACTTATCACGATGAACAATTTAACCAATGGATAGGACAGCCTAATCAACAGCAAGAAGGAGAAACTGGATTTAACATGAACCGATCTACTCCTTCTGACCAGTTACAGCAACAGAATCAATCTTCAACAGAGCCAAATACTAATTCACCAGAAGATGTTACTCAATCAATTGCTAATAATTTGGCAAAAATAATTAGTCCTGAATCTATGAAACAACTTTTAGATGTTTTACACCAAATCATGACTTCTCCAATTAAACCAGAAGAAAGAGAAAAACTGAATATGCTTTCTGACGCCATCAATGCAACTACAGTTAATCCATCACTCCCACAGTCAGGAATAGAACTAGAACCAGATAATACTCCAAAAAATACAGAACATTATATTTGGGACCCACAGGAATTTAACCAAAGACTTGAAGACGGTACTGCTACACAAGTCGAATTCCCAAACGAACCTAAACAAGCCGAGTCAATTAATTTGAAAAAAATTGCAGATAATATTGCACTTCTAGATCCAGAAATCGCTAACCTATTAAGAAAAAACAACAAGAAATCGAATAATTTTTCGCAAAATAAGAAAAAATCTTCGAAATCAACAGAAAAAAAAAGGGTAATAGACACAAATACAACAATTAAATTGGATTGTTGTGTGTCATAATTTATAGAGGATTAAAAAATCATGAATTTCTTTTCTAACAAAATCATGAACCCTACTGGCAAGACTCAATCTTGGGATGAATATCTTGCAAAGGTTCTAAAAACAGCTGGTGAAGCCAAACCAGAATGCGATGATGACCCAAGAGGTCAATGTCGTGGGCAAGTTATCAACAATGATAACGAAGAAGGCGCTCACTCCTATCAAGAAGGCGAGTCCGTCGACGGCAAGAAAGAACAAAAAGAAGACGGTAGTCACAAACCGAACAAAACAGAATCAAAGAAATCAAGTGTCAAATCTGATACAAAACAAGCTCATTGTGATAAAGAAATGGGCGAGTCTAACAAAGCAGGAGATGTTACCGAAGAACATTCAGATGCAGCCAATGCGGATGTGGACGGAGCACGAGTAGAACAAAATATTAATAATGACCCTAATTACCAAAAAGGTGAATCCACCAATTTAGGTAAGGGGAAAAAGAAAGAAGAAGGCAAGAAGAGTAAAAAGGAAGCTAGTAAAAAAGGTTTCCAGAAAATTGCTTCTATGAATCTTCAAACAAGAATGCAACTTTTTGCTCATATGGCTTCACAAAAGAACAAGAATGGTAAAATGGCGTATCCTTTCGAATACATCGAAGCCATGGCAGGAGTTACTTTTGCTAATCTTAAAGATGAAGAAAAGACATGGTTCAAGAAATTTTGGAAGACTCAATACCCAGATTCATATGTTGACGAGATGGTTAAGGATCGTTAATAATGGCTATAGTCCCAGTAGGAAACAAAAAGAAACAAGTCAATCAAGGGTTCTTCCAAAATGAAAACCTAATGAGCAATATTTTGTTTTCAAAAGTTGCTCAAGGATTAGGAGCCTTAGTTGACAATGATAAGAAACCACCACAACAACAAAAACCTGGAGGTGATCTTCAATCTGCTATGAGCGGTGGGGGATTAGACCATGGCTCAATGGCTAATCAGCTAGAAGGGAAAGGAGATCCAAATGGCGGAAATATGCCTTCTGGAAATTCTATAACTCCTAATAACCCAGAACAAAATGGACAACAGCAATTGAGTCCGTTTTTACAACCACCTCAACAAGATGCTTCTCAGCAATCTCAAAACCCATTAATGGACCAAATGAACAAAATAGAGCAAATGTTACAAGGTTCAGGATTTGGATTTGATATACAACAAGGTTCAAGCGGTAAGTATACTCTACAATTGCAGCCAGTACAAGGGGCTTCAATGTCAAGAGATAATTATAAAAGAATACTAGAAGGATTACGAGGACTAGGATTTAATCCTAGTCATGTAAAACTTCCGGCAGAAGATCCTTCAAACGCTCCAGTATATATGGAATATACTTTGGGTGGTGAAGATCAAAAAGTAATGAAGAAAGGTAAATAATTCATGAAGCTTTCAGGACATAACTATAATAACGATGTTTTCAAAAGTCTATTGGATGGTATTTCTAAAGATGTAGAAGTGAAATTCACTAAAACAGCAGCAATCAAATCCGCTGATGTTGATGATTTCTTCTCTTCAACAACTGCTAAAGATTTAGAAAACATTCATCGTGATCAATTAGATGTGATTGCTAGTGAATTAAATTTTGCAGCAGAAAGATCTCATGTTGAAGTTAATACCGAAGATCTGGCTAAATTCGCATCTATTGTCCAAAAAGATAATATCAAAGGCAAATCTCTAGAACGGGCTGCTCAAAAATATTGCAATAACCTAGAACGATCTATAGCCGCACCTAAAGGTACTTTCAAAGTTACATCAGAAGATATGTTGAATTCTATTGCTGCAAGTAAAATTGTACCTGCTGGATATAATCCAGAGACTGGAATTAATGACAGTAGAACAGGTAAATTTATGGGTTCTTCCAAGAACCCTAATACCATTTGGGATACCGAAGCTCTACAAAGATTTGCTTCTAAACAAGAAAAAGATACCAGAAAATTCGGTGACGAACAAATAACAAAAGGCAATTTAGAAGAACAAAAACGAAAATTAGCAATGTTAAAAACTCCAACAATGGAAAAACTGGCAGAAGAAAACGAAGTTATTAAAATGCGAAAGAAAGTTACCAGTTCTAATTCTGAATCTATGCCTGCTTCTAATCCAAAAAATCCTATTAATGCAATGAGCATTTTTGATTCAAATAGGGATTTTGAAAATATACCTGAAAAGACACTAGGAGAAAATATTGTTGCACTAGCAGAAGAAAGAGCTAATAAAAAAGCTACTTCCGAAAAAGAATATCGAGATATTCAAAAACCAAAAACCACAAAAGATAATCTAAATAAGCTATTCTCTTAAGGAAATTTAGTGTTCAATTTAAGAAAACACGCTCAAGGATCTCTGGATGGGGCTTTAAGAGGATTAGGAACCGCTGTCGACGAGGCAGAGGATATGATTGATCCTAATCAGACTAAAACAGTAAGTACTGAACAAGCAACAAAAGGATTAAATCAAGAAGATCTCGCTACTTTAAGTGATTCTGCTCAAAGACGATCTTGGGATTCTGTAATGGCAAAAATAAACGCAATGCCACCAGAAGTTCGAGGAGCTTTAGAAAGAACACCAGATTATCAAAAATGGAATGCTTTAATTCAAAAAGTAGGACCTTCTTTATCAGGAACAATAGAAGAATCGAAACTTCAAGGTGGAGATGTTGCTCTTAGTCAAACTCAAGATATGAAGGTTCTTGAAGATAGTGTATTATCAAGAGCTAATGCTCTTAATGCAATGATGAAAAGACAAAAAGAAAAACAATTATTAGACCAACAACAAAATCTAGGCAGACAACCCGTTATTTCTTTTAATTTGCAAAAATATAAATCTGCCCAAAATATGGATTTAGGAACAGGTCTAGGGCAAGAATCTCTAGAACAACCTGCTCAACCTGCTCAATCACAGCAACAAGAAGGACAAACTCGATTTCCTGTTACCAATGAAGGAGATTTTATTTCTAAATTCCTAAATGATTTATTAGGATTTAATGGGCAACCAGGAACTCCGGAATATGAAAAAGCTAGACAAGCATCAGATGAAATTATTCAACATGTAAGTCCAGCAGTACAAGAAGAAGCAAATTCTATTTTAGAGAGTATTCGACAATTAGACCCAATGGATAGAACCAATGGAGAACAAAATTTATTAAAACTGTATGAAGTATTACTCCCAGATGCAGTTAAAAACGAGAGTAATAATGCTATGGAGTCAGTTAGAATGAGTGAAAATAATATAGACGGAATCGTTCGATATAGTTTAACAGAACAAATAATTAATAACAAATCTGCTTCTAATACAGAAGGATTAATTAAAACCGCAGCAGATCAATTCGGTCAACAATATCTTCTCTACGGTCCTACAGAAAAAAGAATTTGTCCTAAACTAAGGGGGAAAAATCTCAGTGTAGGAGATGTTGTTTCAGAATATACTTGCAGACATCATTGTCTTGATGGAATCGTTATTGATGACAATAAAACCATATGTGGCGAAGCTCTATGGCGAGCCAATGCTATGGACAAATTCTCCAGAGAATATGTTGATGAAGATGGAGAAATTGTAGGCGGCTATCTTAATAAACGATTTGAAATTAATCGCAATGTCCCAGAAGAAAATAAAATGCGTCTCAAACCAGGGGAAACACGCAAACCCCGTCCAGCAGCATGGGGAAACTTAGAATCTCGTTTGCAAGATATGCGTGCAAAAGAAGGACAAAAAAGAGATTATCGCCCAGAAACAAACACTGGAGATCCTTTCGAATGGTGTCATGATGCAGACCAAAACAATGTACAAGTTAGCCAAAAAGAAAGAGATCGTAGAGAAGAAGCAAGTGGGAATAAGTTAGTTCAACATACTAATAGAGACCAAGCAGAAAATAAACCAAAAATAGCATTTAATTTGAAGAAATTTGTAAAACAAGGGCAATCACCAGGATTCGAACGAGAAAAATATGATTTTACATCAGGAACAGATCGTGCGAAACAAATGACTACTTCAGAACTTCATTATGCAATTTTAGATTTGAAAAAAACTATAAAAGTCCAAGAAGAATGGAATAGAGATGAAACTCAAGCTCCTCCTCGTAAACTTGGTTATTATTATGACGAACTTCATACTTATACACAAGAATTAAGCAAAAGACAAAGTGAAAATTCTAGTTCTAAAAATAAACGACTTACTCAACAACAAAAACCAATATTAGGGTTTAATAGTAAATCACAAAAATTTGCAAAAAAGAAGGTTGGATTCAATCTCAAAAACCATAAAGAAGCAGGCAGAGATTTTGCCTGTGAAAATTGCGATGAATCTGGAGAACCTGTTGATTGTCCAATGTGTGGTGGAGAAGGACATTTATTAGGCAAATTAGGAAGATTAAGCCATTATCGATGCAGAAATTGTGGAATGGATTTTAATAAACCAACTAACCCAAATCTCCCTAAAGATAATAATCCTCTTGATAAATTTAGTCCTATGCCACGTAGCCCACTTAATCCACAAGCTCAAATGACTGGTCCAAGAGGACCAATCGGTCCTGATAATCCACAGTCTGATGATTTAGGATTATCAGAAGATATGGGCGGTTTTGATGATTATGAAAGCGATTATGGAAGAGATCCTTCTAATATGTATGAAACGATGTTTACACCAGAATTATATAAAGTTATTTTCGGCGAATTAGCGGACAGCCATTATGGTAGTATGAAAAAACTTTTTCAAGATCAATTAAAACAAGTAGAAACAAATTTTGGAGTTTCCATAAAAGTTAAAACTGCAGATAGTGAAAGCATTGTTTTTGAAGTAAGTCCAGGAATACCAGACGATTCTAGCGGGTATAGTTTAGAAGATGCTATTGATGAAGTTCTGACTTATGTAGAAGATAAATTGCCCGGAGACCCAAATGAAGCACCTGCTGGTTGGGAAGGCTCAGAATATTCTCTTCCTCATCATCAATCTCACCCTATGCCAAGTATAGCTGATAATAATTTTGCAAATAAAAAAATAGCTAAATCTCCTCCTGGTTTCAAATACACCGTGGAACATATGAAAGAACATCATGGTGATGAAATAAGTAACCCCTTTGCGCTTTCGGCTTGGATGGCAAACAAAGGTTATAAGTCACACAAAAACAAAAAAAATGTTCATAAAGAAAAAAGCGAAGACGATAGCAGCGAAAAAGAAGACAAGAAAGATAAAAAGTCTAAAAAAAAAAGTTAGCTCAAAATCTTCTTCAACAACAAAAACCCAATTCCTTCAACTTATCTCAACATAAGAATCCATTAATCCAAGTTCATATCAATGGGCAACCAGTAGGAATACACTCACACTTTCTTCACCAAGATTTTGAAGGGGATTCTGATGCTCTACAAGAATTCTTAGACAATTTACACGATGATGAATGTTGTATAATTCAACAGAACGGAAGAGATTTATCTACATTGAAAAAATTAAAAATGAATGCAGATAGAGATAATGAGAATACTGCAAAAGCACTGTGCATGGAAAATTAAAAGGTTAATTGATGCCAAATAATATTATTTTACCTGGTGATCCTGATTTTGATAAGCCCATTGTTATGGGCAAAAACGCTTATGATCAAACACCTCGTGGTTTAGCCAAAAAAGCACATCAACCTTCAGAAGAAAGATTAAAATATGGGGCACAATATGCTGATAGTATGACTGCTCCTTCTCCTGGAACTTTTATAAAACAAGCTCAAATGGCTGGGACAAGCAATATAATGACCCAGCCTCAATTCTTTTCTCCACTGCACACGCCTCAGTCGTGGCAGATTGCCGCCAAAAGAAGAGAAGTCTACCAATGGAGCTTCATATCAGCGGAGACCCCTTGTTTTCTAATAAATTATGGGGATTTTTCCCTAGTTGATATAAAAGATGTATATACAAAATGGGAAAAAATACACCTATTAAATGAGAAAATGTATATACAAAATAACTTAGGGGAGCAATCTTCTCCAGATGTTTTTACAAAACGTTATGTTAAAAAACGAGCCAATAAAATAAAAATCCTTGGTGCTCCACACCCTATTAATATCACTCATGATCATAAGTGTATTGTAATTAAAAAAGAAGATGTTAAATGTATTAAAGGTATATCAAAAAACTGTATATCTGGAGTGAATTCTCTAAGTTGTATTCGTGCAAAATGCGATAGATATAAAACTGTTGATTATGAAACATCTACAGTTAATGCAGAAGATGTGAAAAAAGGGGATTATGTACTTTGTCCTTTTCCTACTGAAGTAAAATCAAGTATTATTAAAACTATTGACCATGCTAGATTTGCAGGGCATTTAGCTTCAGATGGATATATTTCTAAAAACCCTAATAGCCCAGGAACATCTGTGTGTATGAATATAAATGAAATAGAATTTGTATTTGATAGTGTAAAAAGTGTGTATGCAGAATTTGGAGTAACTGCAAAATTAGAAAAATGTCAGTCTGACCAACTAAAATCTACAAGAACTGCTAAAGGCTCTTTATATAGAGAATTTTCTAGTAAAATCATTCAAGGGAAAAAAGAAAACAAAAAGTTTACATCAGAAGTACTACTGCTTGATCCTAAACTACAAAAACATGTTTTAGGTGCTTACATCCAATCAGATGGTAGTTTTAATAAAGTAAACGAACAAATAGAAATTACAACAGTTTCTAAAGATTTGGCCAATCAATTAGTAACAATGTTTTATAGATGTAAAATTTTAGTATTTTGTTCAAAACAAAAAATAAGTTCATCTAGCAAAACTTTTAAAACTAAAAATAAATTCAGATATATGATTAATGTACCCAAGACATATGTACATCTAATAAAAGAATATGTTCCTGGGAAAATATCAAAAAATGTATATACACCCATCAATTTTAATCCGAACACAGATAACGAAAATGTATATACATTTTCTGAGCAACCAGTAGATTTTATTAAAGAAAATAGTTCAAATAAACCAAAAGATAAGACTCATATTCGACGAATTAATAAACGGTTCTTCTGGAAGAATAACGTTGTAAGTCCTGTAGTATCAAACACTTGCTACGATTATGAAGGAGATGTATACGACATAAGAGTCCCACCGACTTATGCTATAACAGCAAACGGAATTGCAATTCACCAATGCCGTCATTTCTATGAATCTGAGCCCAAGGTTGCTGCGGCAATAGACTTCTACAGCCGCTTCCCAATGAATGCCTTCAAACTCGAATGTACAGATAAAAAAATACTGACATTCTTCGAACACCATATCGTCAAAAAATTAAGACTCAATGAACGTTTTAAAGAAATATCATCCGAATATTATATGCTCGGTGATGTTTTTGTTCATTGTAATGTTGATTGTGCGACATGTACAGGGACAGGAATAGACCCAGATACGGGTGAAACTTGTGATCATTTGGGTGGTCGATTCAATCGTATTTTCGTAATGAATCCGGATTGGATTGAAGTCCAGAAATCTCCTATAGTAGAAGAAGCACTTATTGTAATGATTCCAGATGAAGAGTTGCAACAAATTGTTCACAAACGTTCACCAAGAGCTATTTATGACCGAATCCCTGATGCTTATAAAGTTGCAATCATGTCCAAAGCTCCTATCCCTTTATCTCCTCGTTGTGTTTCTCATTTGAAACATATGCCTGTCCCTTATGGGACATATGGGACATCTATTATTCGTAGATTATTTACGACTTTGGCATATAAAACAAAAATTATGACAGCCAATTGGATTGTGGCTGAGAGATTAATTTTGCCTGTAAGAGTTGTAAAAATCGGCAGTGATGATAGACCCGCTTCTACAACAGATATTGCTGATGTACAACAACAATTAGCTCAAGTTGCAAATGAGCCAAACCTTACGATTGTGACTCATCACAACTTCGAGTATGAATGGTTTGGGTGTATAGCAGATACTGACATAACTACTGATAAACACGACATTTACGTTGTTACCGATAAAGGGTTAGTTCGGTTTAGTGATATAAATGTATATACAAAAATAGCAAACATGAACTCAGATGGGAAATTAAGTTACGATAAATATGTTAGAAAAGTTCGTTTTGATTATGATAAAAATAATTCTTCTGGCGAAATTTATGAAATTGGGAATGAATATTGGACTTTAAAAACGACACCAAATCATAAACATTATTTGTCTAACGGTGAAATAAAACGAAGTGATGAATTAAAAATTGGAGATGAATTATTATATTCAGAAGAAGAATGGGAAAAAATAGGTCTTACTAATCCTATAAAAAACGAAATAACATTAATTGAGAAAAAACCGTATGAAGGAAAAATGTGGTGCTTAGAAATGCCACATGGTAATTTCTTTATTGTTGCAAATAATCACCTTTTACTTACTGGTAATACATCAGGTAAAATCCTTCAAGTTACTCAAGAAATGGAACATATAGATAAAGAACTTCTTGACGGCTTAATGCTAAACCAAGCATTATTAAACGGTGAAATGTGTCTTCCTGGAGATCATGAAGTTTTAACTATTAATGGATATAAACCAATTAATGAAGTTTCTGTAAATGAAGAAATTTGTTTATGGGATGATATTAATTCTTGTTTTATATATGAAAAACCGACTCAGAGATTTGAATATAACGATGTAAAAGATATATATGAAATTAAATCTGGTTCTAAGGTTTTATTCAAATGTACTGCTGATCATTCTATTTTAATTAGATCTCCAGAACTTATCAGCAACGGACAGCATAACAAAAGAACTGCTAAAGAGTTATATGATTTGCAGCAGTCTTTTGGCTGGAAGGCTCGTAAATTCACATTAATGAAAAATGGGTCTTATATAGAAATAACTTCTATTAATAAAGTTCCATACAATGGTTCTGTTTATTGTTTTGAAACATCTACTGGGTGTTTTGTGGCAAAGTATAAGGATACAGAATTTATATCTGGTAATTCTGGGTATCAATGTCATGATGTAAAACATACAGAAGTTTTAACTAAAGACGGGTATAAAAACTATGACGATATAACAGAAAATGATAAAATAGCGACATTTAATAAAGATAAGGAAAAAATAGAATATTATCCATATATAGAGAGATATGATTATTCTGATTATAAGGGGGGTATGTATTATTTTAATTCGCAAAATATTGATTGTTTTGTTACTCCTATGCACAGGATGTTTGTGAAATCCGAAAAAGGATTAGAAGTAATAGGAGCCAATCAAGTTACTGTAAATCATCAATTCAGAAACCTAGATGAGTGGATTCCTTTGCAAAAAGAATTTATTAATAAGGTTCCTTATAAGGGTAGAATTTTCTGTTTTACTGTTCCGAATGGGTTTTTTGTTACGCGAAGAAATGGCAAAGTATCAATTCATGGGAATTCTGCTCAAGTTGGTGTAGAAACATTAATACGTCGTATTGAATCATGGCGTCATACACTTGCTGAATGGGCAGAAGAAAGAATTTTCAAACCTATTGCAGAAATGCAAGGATTTTTTGATACGAAAAAGAGCGAAGAAGTTGGTGAAGATGTTTTTCTTTATCCCACAATTAAATGGAATGATTTAGAGTTAAAAGACAAAACTCAGTTTTATCAATTGCTTATGCAATTGCATGATAAACAGGTCATATCGACTCAAACATTATTAGAAGAAATTGGAATGAATTATGACCAAGAAGTGAAACGTCAACGATATGAACAAGCCCAATTAGGTCCTGCTGGTGCTATGCTTGGAGGTGGAGGAGGAGCACCTGGTGGAGGCGGTATGGGAGGTGGAGCTGGTGGTCTTGGAGGTGGAGGAGCAGGTGGTGCTCCTGGTGGGGGAGGTGCAGGCGGAATACCCGGTATGGAAATGTCTCCAATGGGTGGTGGAGGAGCACCTGGAGGCATGGGTGGTGGAGATATGGGTGTTGGGGGTGGAATGGGTGGTATGGCTTCTGGTACTGGAAAGATTACAAAGAAGGGCAAGAACAAAAAACAAGAAGAACAGCCAATTCCTATGTTGCCTATTAAGTTAACTAGTATTGAACAAAAAATGGCTGGGATGTTAGAAGATATTGCTAACAATATGAGATTTGATCCAAGAAACGTGAGAATACAATTCCCTGTAGAAAATCCTAATGGTGGGAAACCTTATACAATGGATTTTGCTATTCCTTCTTTAAAAATAGGGATGGAAGCAGATGGAACAGTATTTCATAGTAATGCTGAGCAAGTTGCTGGGGATAAGGAACGTGATTATTTATTAGCTCAACGTGGTTGGACCGTTTTAAGATTTGATGATCAAGTAATAGAAGAAGCTCCACAACAAGTTTCTGCAACAATACATTCATATATTCAAAAAGCCATAGATGTTAAAAAAGGACAAAAACAAGCATCTACAGAAGATTACGGGCCTAAATGCTTCATGAGTTCTTACGGTTCCTTAAAGGATATGAGTGAGAATTTAGACGAATATTATTATATTACTCCAGAAGTTTATTCTAGTGAGGAATTTAAACAGTGATAATTTTGGCAGAAAGAAAAAGAATTAAAGACAGGGGTATTCGTTGGGAGGAAAGCTACCACGAGAAATCCAAATCTATGAAAAAAAGATTTGATAAAATGTTGCCCGGTTCTTATTTCCGTTGGGAGGGGTTTGATCATACAACAGGGCATCCTTATTATGTAGTAGTTGGTCCTGCTATTTCCGAGCGTTATGGCAAATCTTTTTTTGCTGGTGTTAAGAAAATGCCTAAAGACCCAAAGAAAAAAGCATTTAGTCCTACAGGTAAATATTTTTCTTCTTTGAGAGCGGCATTAAGTCATGCTTCAGAAAAATGGGGTGTTAGATTTCCGCAAAATGCAGGCAGTTATTCAAAAAACGATTTAGCACAATTAGAAATTCCTCGACACATGAAGGGTATGCCACAGATTGGTTAAAGAAGCAAAGATAAAAGAATTTTTATTAAAAGAATCTTTTCAGAAAAGAGATTTTGATAAACAAGTTCAAATTCACAATTATCTTTTTAAACAGGCAGAAACAGATGAAGCCAAACCTATGGCTCGTCAGTCTGGTGGTACTGCATTAAAACATTCTGGGTGGAATACGAGTTGGCAATTTATAGATCCAACGAAAGACATAGAAAGAGTTAAAAAACAAGTTGGTCAGAAAGCAGATAAATTCTTTCGTAGTTTACAAGGTCAACAGAATCAATATATTTCACAAACATCTGATTTAATCCCAAATCCATTGACTTTTAAGTTTGGGTACTTTAGAACTATTCTTCCAGAAAATAGTTCAGAGTCTAATGATAAGGCATTAAAGGCTTTGGATGTTTTGGATAAGATTTTGCCTGGATTTAAACAATTTTCTTCTGATTTGCAAAAATATAATATTCCGTTAAGTCCTTATTATATGACGGAGAATCCAAGTACTTCTAATGGTAGAGTTACACATGAACAATTAGAAGGGTATATTGGAAGAGAAGCGGGCAAGGTTTTGAATTTACCGAATGGTCAAAAAATACCTGCTGCTTCACATTTTCGTCCTCATAAAGAAAAATTACATAATGGCGATAAGGTTTTAATTTCTTTATCGCGAAATCATCAAAATAGAATTTATCCTATTGAAATTGTTGATTCTATTAATGACTCTTCTGAATTGGTTAGAGCTATTGAGTATCGTAGAACTCTGGGTTATTCATTTAATGAGAAATCTATAAAAAGATTGCAACAATCTTTGTTAAAATTACGCAATCAAATGTTAGCAAAACAAAAATTGGATGTTAAAACGAAAGACCCAAAGCAAATAGATAAGATTCGTGAAATTGACATGTTATTAGTTCGAGAAGTGTTAAACAGAATTTTATCTTGGTGGAATGAAGGACGAGCAGAAGATATTCCTTTGTTATTATTGAGAGAAGTTCTGAAGAATATGGAATATACGGGTGGTGATATTCCTGACGTACCACCAAATGAATTTATTATTCCGGCAAAAAGAGTTGTTTATTATTCTAATGGTTGGGATTCTGCCCCTAATGATCCAAATGAATCAATGCCAGTTGTTCCGCCTTTAAGAGGATTGCCAGATACAAAGAATGGCGTTGGAGAAGTAAGACCTGATAGAGGAAATGGTAATTTAAGTTATGACCATTTAGTTCTTAATTGGAGAGATGGATTTGATAAAATATTTCAAGTCTATGGAGCCAAAGCAGATGAATGGTTAAGAACAATGCAAAATTCAGCAGCAATGAATAATGTTTTACGATCTTCTCCGGAAGTTTATGCTGCTTGGCAATTAATTATTTCTTTTCAGACCGGGAATAGAACAAGTGCTGAGAACTTGTTAGATGTAATTAGTCGTTGGCCTGATTGGAGGAAATTTTATAGTAACCATTTGCATAAATCATTTTATTCTGAAATTACATCTGTTAATGAATTGTTAAAAAGACCCGTAGCAAGTAAAACATTTGTTCCTAATATTCCTTTGCCTCAACAAATTGAACAACATGTTAACACCATATCACAATTAGCTCAACACAATCCTGTTCAAGCATCAGAAATGTTAAAAAATCTAAGTGCAGAATTAGTTCAACTTTATCATCAAGGGGCTATTAATTGGGATAATCTTACTTTAGCTTTAAATGCGTTGAATAAACCTGCTCGTCTTAATCGAGCCATTGAAGGGAATGGACTAACAAGTCCACGTACTAATGAGTCTTTGAATATGATTGATGAAAATGGGTTTCATATTTTGAAACAATATGGTTATCAAGTTGCAAAAATGATGGATTTTTTAAGAGCAGTTATGACTCGGTGTTGTCAAGAAGTAGAAGTTTCACGTCCTGATAGACAACAAGAAACATTTTTTGGTCATTTATATGGAACAAGTTCTGGAGTCTCTGAGGGTGGAGATATTATTTTATCTATTACTTATGATTCTTTAAATGCTCAAGTTATTAATCCTAGAGAAGTTATGGTAGAAGAAAAGATCACATTTTTACTTGGACAAAGAACAGGGAAGAATGAGAATGATGTTATTATTTCGCGAAAAAGTAATTCATGGGAAACAACGTTAAATTCATTTAATGCCATGTATCCAGAAGCTGGGTTCCAATTTTCTGAAATGAATGAAAATGTACATAGAAATTTACAAGTATTAGAATTGGCAGTTAAAGAAGCCATTAATCAAGTACGTCCAAAACAAATACAAGTAACCTATAAAAATACAGAAGGACAAAGTTATACATTATTAGCAGAAGATTTGGCTTTAGAAAATGCTACTACAAAACAAGAAAAACAACCAGAAACACCTAAACCTCAAACACCTCTTATTCAACCTCAGCAACAGCAAACAACTCCTATTTCTTTAGAGACTGAAGACCAAGAATGGAAGCCTAATCCCCCTCCAGAAGAAATAGAAAATTCTATTTTGAACCCTCCAGTTCCTTCTATCCCACAAAAATCAAAATCCATGCCAGATGTTAATTTTGTTGGCAAAAGAAGGAATAATGATCGTAGATTAATTCGTTCTCAACCAAATCAGTCTTTTGGGTCAATAAAGGAAAGATTGGAAAAAATTGCAATTAAATTTAACAACTATAATGAACACACTATTGCTAATAAAATAAATCTTCTATTGGAAAAAATCAATTAATGTTTCATAAGAGAGCAGAACAAAAACAAACCATACAACCACTCAATAAGCCTAATTTCAGCAATAGTTTTATCAAAGACCAAAATCTAATTATTGATAATAATGTTGTTCAAGAAATTATTCAAAAAACAGCAGCAATTGCTTCAAAAGACAAAACTGGAGATGGAAGTGAATCTCCTGTTTTTGATTTGCAGGCAGAAATAGATAGTCATCCAGATTCTTTATTTGTTAAATGTTTTGCTATTAAGGCAGATGAACCGAATGATAATGGTGATTATTTTTCCAAAAGTGAATTGATAAAAGGTACTCCTACATTTGTTGGTGTTCCTTTGTTTACTAATCATGCCAATTCTGATATTAATCAAGCAAGGGGTAAAGTAGTTCATTCTTGGTGGGATGAAGAGAAAAATGGGATTATGATTATTGGGAGAGTGGATGCTGTGGCTTATCCACAATTGGCCAGAGGAATTAAGGAAGATTATATTTTAGGCACGAGTATGGGGTGTATCACACCTGAATGTCGAGTTTTAATGCATGACGGTACTTATTTGCCCATTTCTGAAGTACAGCCTGGAGATTCTGTATATACACATACCGGGAATATAAAAGAAGTTCTTAATAATCAAATTCGATATAAAAACGAAGAAATATATAAATTAGTTTATGAAGGATTTAATTCATCACTGATAATAACAGGTAATCATCCTGTTTTAACTCTTAAAGAACATATTTTTTGTGCTTGTGGATGTGGACTAGAATTACCAAAAAACTATACAAGATTTAGAAATTGGAAAAACAAATATCGTAAACACTTTATTAATGGGCATTCTCAAAATGTGTGTAATTCCAACCCAAAATCTCCTAATCATACAACAGAAAATAAAAAACTTATTCAAAAAGTTCGATCTTATGATATGGATGATTTTGAGTGGAAACCTGTTTCGGAATTAAACAAAAACGACGTTGTAGTTTTCCCTATAGAATGTAATCGTTCTAAGAAAAATCAGCCTACTATTAATCAAGCGAAATTAATTGGATACTTTTTAGCTGAAGGTTCTTATAAAAAATACGACAATATTCGCAAAGAAGTTAATTTTTCGTTTTGTTATTCACAAGAAAAAGACACTTATGTGCCAGAAGTAATAAGTTTACTTAAATCATGTTTTGGTGAAAATATATCGATTTGGACTCAACACCGTTTCCCTAATAACGATGTAATTATTGTTTGTTGTCATAATTCTAAAGTTGCAGATTGGTTTTATAAGTATTGTGGTGAATATAGCATTTCTAAAAAACTTCCACCTGAGTTTATTTCTTGGTCTCCTAAAATACAAAAAACTATTATAGGGACGTTTATTAACGGAGATGGGTGTACTTCTACAAGAAATTGTGTGCACAAAAATAACAATAAAACCTTACATACTTTATACACTTCTATTTCTATAAATAGTTCTAGTCAAAAACTTATAGAACAGTTTTCTGTTGCTTTGGCTAGATGCGGTATTTGGCATACTATAAGAGCAAATTATGACAGTAAATCTATTGAGTTGAAATCTTGTGTAGGACTAGGAACGTATTCTGTTGATCGTATATTCAAAGGTAATGAAGTAACTTTAAATTGTCATTCTAGTTTTGAAATTGTTATTAATCAAAATTATGCAACAATGATTTATGATTACACTGAAAAGAACAATAAAACTTTATATCGTAAATTTAAAACTTTTTCTTCACAAAATGATATTCTTATAACTGGTCCTTATCTTTGTCGCAAAATTAAGCAAATTGAAAAAAATGTATATACAGGTTCTGTCCATAATCTTCAAGTTAAGGATGATAATTCTTACATAGCAGAAGGAGTAGTAGTTAAAAATTGTCAGGTTCAATACTCACTTTGCAGTGCTTGTCATAATTATGCAGAAACTCCAGATCGATATTGTGCTTGCATTAGAGAGCGAAAAACAAGGGTTTCTTCTTCTAAAAATGAAACTTGCCAATATTTTAAGAATGGTTCAGGTAAAGAATGCCCTATTTGTGGGAGTACAAAAAATAACATTAAGAAGTTTAATTATAACGGAAAAATTTTCGAATATAATTACGGAATTAAGTTCATTGAAAATTCATTTGTTACTCACCCAGCCTGCTCAGATTGTGGAGTTACAGAAGTTATCGATCCAAATAAATTAAGAACCAAAATTGCAGAAATAGAAAAAACCCTTCCAAGATTATTAAAAGCAATAAAAACTCATGAAGGAATTTGCACCGATAAACAATGCATCAAAATTGCTGGGCAACAAGAAATCGATCAATTAACACAAGCTTTAGATTTAATTAGTTCTGTGTCTAAAGCAATGTTAAACCAAAAAGAACAAATCGATTTAGAGTTTCTAAGCGACTTAGTCCAGGTATTAGCAGATCTACAAACTGTTACAGATGAATTAACTGAACAAGGGTATGGAAGACTTCAATCTCCAGATCCAAATGCTCAACCTCAACAACCACAATCACCAGAAACTCCAAAAATAGAATCTGGACCACAAATTACAAACTCAGCACAACCAGTAAATCCAACCCCTGGTGGCGGCTCAAAAGTCCATTCTGGACCTGCAGGACAGGTTGGAAATGTAACTTCACCATTAGCAAATACTAAAAAATTAAACCTTGAAAAAATAGCTAATAATATTATTCACTCAATAAAAACATTAACTTTATCAGAAAAAGAAATAATAAAAAAAGAACATAGAAAGCAATTAAAAACTGCTTCTTTAAAGAAAAAGTCAAACGTACATATTGATTTTTCAATAAATAAAAAGGAATTAAAATTGTTAACCGCAAAAAATAAAGGGAAAACAACTCTTTAGAATCAATTTTCACAGAGTCTTTATATTTTTTGCCAAAATTTGTAGGAGTTAAAAATAATGCTTGATATTACTCAACGACAGGCTCTTATGGAAAGCCTAAGACAACGTTCAAAGAAAGCAAGTTCTAACGTGTCTACCAAAGTCGAAGCTAACAAAGGTGATTATTCTGTTATCATCACCTCTGACACCATCGACCATTTCTTCAAAGGAGCCTCAGTAGGTAAAATAAGAGTTGCTGAATTCAATGACGAACTTATTGAACTCATTAACTCCAATCCCCAAGAAGCAGCTCAAGAAATGCTAGAAGCCTTTGCTGGTTCATTCGATAAAGATAGTTTTGAAAAAAACAAAACCAAAGAAGCTTCTGTAAAAACAGCTGCTCATGAAACATTAGATGAACATACCTGGCAAATGACAACTCAAAAACAATTAGATGATCAAAAACCATCTTTACATCCACGTAAAGATGAATTTCCAAAAACTGTAACACAGAAACAACTTCCTGAAGCTGGAATGCGTCCAGGAACTTATGAACAAATTACAGAAGCTCAATTAACAAACGAAAAGAAAACTTTTTATAACGAACCATTAGATGCAGCCAAAAGAATTGGTGAAGATCGAAATATCGTTACAGAAGGTCAATTTGATAAGAAATTAAGCGAATTCACCGATCATGCTCAGTCCGATAGAGGAGAAATGGGAGCAAAATTCGATGGTGATCTGGAAAAACAACATAAGATCATTGGAGAAAAACAAATTATGGAACTCTTAAAACATCATGAATGGACCGAGCCTCTTACAACTACAGAAGGTAAAGATCAACTCGGAAAACAAGATGGTGAATTATCACGAATCACTGCAGAAGTCGCAGAAAAAATCATTCGAGAAAGTTTAAATGCAATGGGGAATACCGTTCTTGCTGCCGGTGTTACTCCAGATAATTTAATTTCTACCATCAAAAAGTTAGTTTCTCATTCTTCTAAATACCATGCTTTAGCAGATACCATCAGTCGTTTCGCAAACTCTGATGTCAAACCAATTAATGATAAAGTAGCAAAAGCTCAATATTTTGGCAAAGTCGCTAATGCTAATCAAAATTGGAATGAAAATATCATAGCCGATGTTTTAGTACGTCAATTATCCAAATTATCTTACAATCCTAAGTTTATCGTTGATGCATTAGTCGCCTTAACAAAAACAAATGATTTTTCGCAAAAAATAAATAAAGCTGCAGACAATATCCTGTCTAATACCAAAACAACAGAAGAAACAGATAATTTAAATGTATTTAGTCAAGTTCTAAACGGTGAGCATAACAAACCAAATGTCTCAGGAACAGCAGATGATGGTCTTTATGAATACACCGGAACAATCGAAGAAATTAAAGTGGCTTCTGAAAATCGTGACGAATTTATCAAAGCTGCATCCAATCATGCAAAAACTATTATCAAAGCAAATATACCAGATAATAAAAATGTAACTCTTCAACCATTAACTATTGATGTAAATGAAGATTTAGGAACATTCAAAGTTCAATTCAAAGATGCTTCCTTTCAAGAAAAACCATTAGAAAAAGAAACGCTTAAATCGCGAGCAGAAAGCCGTAGAAATAAAAAAGAAGCACAATTCGGTGGTGCTGGTGGAGCACCTCCTGCAGGTGGCCCACAAATGGGAAATCCAATGGCACCTCCAGGTGGAGCAGATATGAACGCAGCACCTCCTGGCGAAGCTTTTTCACAAGAACCACCTCCACCTCCTGGTGAAGAAGGAATGGGAGAAGAAGAAATGGGTGGAGGTGGAGAACCAAAGCCGCCGGGAACAATCTGCCCAGTTGATGGCTCAGAAGACGTAGATATTGATAATGGAGACTTCCGTTGCAACTCTTGTGGTGCAGAAGGAACTATTCATGTTCGCCTCGATATTACAAAATGGCCTGAAACCATTCATGAAACCGGAGAAGGACAAGAAGAACCAGGATTCGGTCTTGGCTCAGAAAACGATCAAGAATTAGAAGGAGAAGAACCTCTTGCTGGTGGTGAAGGTTCAGGAACGACTATGCCAAATGTTCCTGTAGCAGCATCAGTAAGAGTTACACCTCTTTTATTAGAAAAAATTGCAAAACAAAATATAACTCTTGGCTCAATTTGCCCAAATTGTGGAGGCAAAAACACCGATTCTCATAAGAGCGCTTCACAAAAAGGTCAACATGGAATTTGTTATGATTGTATGCAAGAATACAACTTCCAAATCAAAGCCAATAGAAAGAAAGCTCATAACGTTTTTGCCCAATATATTTGGACTCCAAAAACAGGAAGCGTTTCTTGTAATTCATGCAATAGATTACAACAATCATTTATCAAATCATTAAATGATTACGGAATGCAAGTCGATGAGTTTGAAAAGCTTTCAATGAAAGATAAAGCCCCAGTTATTTTGAAAATGGCAGAATCAGGAACTCTTAATTTAGCTCTTGATACTCCACTTCAAATTAATAAATATGCCGCTTCTTTCAAACAAAAATTTGATAAATTTCCAAGTGCATCTTGCGTGGAACGCATTGCTCGTAAATTTGGCGAAAATGCAACTTCTATGTCCGGTCCTTGTCAAGGCAAACCGTTAGCTGATTGCGTTTGTCGACAATTAGAAGGATTAGGAATTTATACAGATGGGTTAGCTGCTAAAGTAGCTATGAAACTTAGTAGTAAAGACCCAATTGAAAATAATCCGTCAGAAACTTGCGTTCGCATGTTTATGAAAGATTATCCAATTAAACAAGCTTGTATAATTTGTGATGGTTTACGAGCCTTTGCTGCAACAGATGATGAATTAATCATCGAAGCAATTGCTCAATTTAGTCCATCTGCAAAACCAATGGGAGCACACGGATTAAATACACCAAAACCAATGGACCGAACACCACAAATTAAACATGATCCACTAGGCAAGAAAACAAAACCAATGCCAAACATGGGTAATGGGTTAGGAATGAATTCTCCAAAACCTATGCCTGGAATGTCTCCAATGTTAACTCCTCCAAAACCAACACCTAAACCAATGGGTTCCCCTGGAATGGGTGGAGGCATGAGTGGCGGAATGGGTGGGGGTATGAATTCTCCTAAACCAATGGGAATGGGAGATTCAGGTGGTGGAATGAGTTCTCCAGGTATGTCGTCTCCTATGAATTCTCCAAAACCTATGGGAGATGAAGGAATGGAAGGTGGAGGCAGTGATCCATTAGGTGAAATGGGCGGACCAGAAACCGAACATATTGATATTAATTTAGACGGTGGTAGTGGAGATATGAGTGGCGGAATGGGAGGAGAAATTGATGGGTTGGGAGGAGAATTGGCTAATGAAAGCATTGGAAATGAATTAGGTGATGAATTCGTTGATAACGATGGATTCGGTGGAGAAGATAATTTCGATGATATGGGTCTAGATAACGACAAAGATGTTGTAACAATTATTGTCGATGGACTCCAATCTATAGTAGATGCTCTTCGTGGTGGAATAGGCGATGAAATGATTGATATGGGCAATGAATTAGGAGGTGGTAATGGAGAAGAATCTGGCGAATCAAACGGAATAGGAGAAGAAGCAGGAGAAACTGGATTAGGAGAAGAAATCGGCGAAAGCAGCGAAGAATCACCAGAAGGCGACAACCCTTTTGCTAATAATTCAGAATCTTCTGAATCAGAAGGTGGAGATTCCGAAATTCCTGGAGTTATGAATGAGTCAGATGAAGGCTCAGATGATCTCAAAAAAGAAGGAGATCCTTCTGAAATGAGTAGCCCAATGAATAAAAAGCCTTCTCACCAACAGCAAAATGAAAAACCAGAAGAGCATTCAGCATCTAGCAATTCTGAATTACAGAAAACTGCTAGTATCAATAATGAAAAAACCGCCAATGAATTAGATAGAATGCTGCATAGAATGAAATCAGGAACAATATCAAGATCAAGCGATTCTCTTGATAATCTTATAGATGGTTTAATGTCCGCTAATCCAAACCTCTTTAACAAACAGGCAGATAAAGCAGATGGCATTAAGAAAACCAAAAGTACAGAAGCCAAAGAAGGGAAATTAACAGAGCAAGCTGCTCAAGATACCAAAGAAATTGGCAAAATAAAAAATAATCAAAAAATGGGGCATGAAGAAGCCTTTAACGTAAAAGGTCCAGATGTTCCAAGAGGCGATGCTTTAATGGGAGAAGAAGATTCAGAAGTCAAAGTTAATGATTCTGATCGTCCCTCTGTCCCACACGGTTCAGGAACTATGGACGGAGAAGGAAACTTCAAACCAGAAAAAGGTAATGTCGTAGATGGCAATCAAGGTGGACAAAAAGCTGCTCAAAAAACAAATGTTAAAATAGCAGCTAAATCCTGTCCAACTTGTTCTAAAGAAAAATGCAGTTGTTCATGCAAAGGCTGTGCAAAACCAATGGCTCAATGTAAGTGTGCATCAAAAACTACACTTTGCAGTTGTCCAACGAATTGCTCATGCAAATCAAGCGGAAGCTGTAATGGAAGTTGCAAATGCAATAAAACTGCATCAGTAAAGAAAGAATCTCAAACAGTTTCGCCAAAAAGCGTTAAAAATCTGGAAGATGATCCAGATTTGAATAAAAGCAGTGGACCAGGCAAGGGTAAAACCCATGCAGATGAAACTCATAGTTTAGGAGTAGATGAAAAGAAACCTAGTGAAGGATTAAATGAACCGAAAGTCCCAGAAGCTCCAAATGGAGGTCAACTTAAACGAGAACATACTTATGATAATAAGTTGGACGGACCAACAATTCCAGCAGGTGGTGGAATGAATCCTGATTACGATCAGAATGAGAAGAATACACCTGAGAAATTAGACGAAACTCTAGGTAAGCAGAATGATATTGCCGCTTCGGCAGAAATAAAATCCAGAGCAATTAAAATTGCCGGGAATATGTTGAAATCACAAAAAATAACAGTAGATGAATTACCAAATAAAATTGCAGAACTTAGTAAACTAAGTTCATCGGTTTTAGATGATTATGAAAATATGATGAAAGAAGCTTCATTAAATTCGAAAAAAGGAATGAAGCAAGCTGCAACAGGTGCGGTCGAAACTTCGTTTCAACTAAATGGAAGTGGAAGTAACTCAGGACCAGTCCTGAAAGACGATATTCAATCATTATTTAGATTGGATCGAAATAATAAGGATTACGAGAAACATATAGGCGGTAATACATACCGCTAATAAAGGAGAAATAAACAAATGGCTTTAATAGAGATTTTCCATGTGGTAGCCATGAATTTGCCGATCGATTCGGAAAGTGCTACCGATATACCACAGGGGAGACTCGTTACTTTAACAACGGCTGGAGAAGTCCAGTTAGCAATAGCAGCTACTGCTACAGTAGCTTCGGCACGCCCATTGGGCATTGCTGGCGACTCCAGATCAACTGGAGTAACAAGTTATACTCCCGAAGGAGGAAGTTCCCTAAACCAACAGCAAGGATACGTCAAGGCAACAGACTTTGCCGGATCTCTTATTCTTGGTGCTTATGGGAATCAACACCGAAACACACAAAACCGTGTTGCAGACAACTATAATGAAGTTCTTGCAAGCGGTAA
>ERZ1292629.774-Hain-H43-01um-R1-774-length-34913-cov-8_pt1 | contig 34913 bp, 51 predicted proteins | sample MGYA00564399_ERZ1292629 | MGnify/ENA primary metagenome ERZ1292629 (study PRJEB36523, sample SAMEA6512636) | groundwater metagenome | collected 2019-01-08 | study: AquaDiva: Metagenomics assemblies of 32 groundwater samples
AATATTTTTGTAAAATAACCTGCTTCAAATATCATAAAATTTTTCTCGATTACGTTCCTCAATTGTACATAAACGTCCATGGAAATCCTTCATCTCTGCTTGTATGCTATCTGTAACAATTTTTGTCTCTGCTCTGATGCTATCTGTAACAATTTTTGTCTCTGCTCTGATGGTATTTGCTATCGTTCTTGTCTCTTCTCTGTAAGCCTCTAAATCCTTTCTTATGGCTGTTACATTTAAATCTAGCTTAGCATCCATCTGCCTCCAATCTGCTCTTGACTCTGATCTAAACCACAAAATAAGTCCTGCATTCGCTAGAAATAAAGAAATTACTTGCATCCAAGTTTCATTCATATTCTTACCTGCCTATTTATCGTGTTTTATGGATCTTCTCTCCTATAGAGAACACAACCTTCCATAAAAATCTTTCGATTCTTGTTGCCATACCATCATGTCATGGTGATTAACAAATTGTCCATTCAATGTGTGAAAATAAATTTTTATTTTCCATATTTAAGAAATATCGTATTTCCGATAAACGATAGGACAATCCTTAATTTATGTAAATGTTTAAAATAATGTTTTACATTATAATGTTATTGACTTTAATTTAAATTCATGAATGTCTTTGCCTGGCATAGACTGATAATGGCTATTATGTTGAAAATGATAAAAAAAACGTATTTTTTCACAAAAAAAAATCTTCATGGAGGGATGGCTCCATGAAGATTGCTTTTCCCCTAAAAGCTTTCATATCCTTCCTACGAAAGGATATGAAATCTTTCTCTTCCACTACCAATAAAAACACGAGTACAACTTACAACACGAGTACACCTTACAACATGTTACAATTTAAATCAACTATTTACTTATGAGCCTTTTTAGACCTATCTTTAAGCTCCTTTGCTGCTGAAGAAGCTTCTTTCATCTCCATTTTTTCATGAGATTTTTTTTTAGGATCTTTGGATGATTTTATCTTCTTAGAGTATCCTTTAGCATCTTTCATCAGTTTATCACTACACTTTTCCATGATTTTTTTATGAGACATATTTCCTCAAAGATTTTTTATTTTTTTTGATTTTCTAGCTTTAGATATTCCCGTAGCAATACTTTGATTTTCTTGACGAAATTCATGTGTAATCCAATTTATCTACCTGTTGTCAACGTCTGTTGCATAGAAAATAGGTCTATGATTGTTGTATCAGATGCAATTGATCCTGCATTTTGTTCTACATACATGATAGGGCTAATAGCTGCAGATGGTATATTCGTTGCTATGGTTTGACTTAAAGTACCATTGATATAAAAACCAGCAGATGTTGCTGCTGCATTTATTTTTATACCTAGATTTGTCCATCCTGTAGCGGCTACAGAACTATTACTAGACGTCTGTGTCGAAGCTGATGATGTTTTACATACCCAATTTCCAGAATTCACGCTATGAGTGTATTCAAAATACACGCCATTTACCTCATCTCCTGTGATAGTATCTCCCAAACCTGCTCTTAACGTATAGGTATTCGTTCCATCAGATAAAATAGCTACATTTATTACCCAATGCAACTCTATTTCTCCACCTCCAAGAATAATAGATGGGTAAATCGTTGTGCCAACTTGAGATCCAGATGTAAAAATACCATAATCCGTAACTGTTGCTGGATTAGATATGACTCCTGGATGTGATGAAGATAGTGATGTAACTGGATTCATATTTATGATTCCTATGTTTAGCCATCCAATCTGAGATATCATTGATCCGCCTGTGGATAGCTCCATACATAGAAAATCATCAAAAATATTTATCACTCTATTTGGTTCAAATATAGGAGGGACCTTGTAAGACATAAGACCTATTGATTTGTTTATGATTAAATAATAAAATAATTTGTACCATTATAGTAGATCGTCATTGATCCGTAATTTGTAGTGATCTGTACTGATGAAGCTCCATCTATTGTCTCAGCACCTGCAGTGTCTATTGTAATAGCATTTGCACTTCCTGCGGTTCCTGCTGCGTCTTTGATTACAAAAGTCTGTCCGATTCCGACTGATGCTCCTGTTGGTAGGCTTATAGTCCTTGCAGCGCTGTTATCTGTTACAGAAACTATATAATCAGTGACTAAAATTTGATATGTAATAGCAGTTGAAGTCACATTGTAGGCGACTCCATGATGAAAACGTGTCACTCCTGCTGTTGTTATACTTTGTTCTATATTCGTCCCTATTGCAGATCCTTGACATATCTCAAAAGTATCTGAATCTGAGTTATCAAAACCTGATGACCATATAGTTCCTGTACCAGATATAACATATAGTAGTTTAGCATCACCAGCTGAAGTTCCTCCAACCTGTAACTCAATTTGTGAATGGGCAGATCCTGTATTAGATGTATTTCTTCTTGCAAAAAAAGCACTCCCTGTTGAACTGACCGAAGTGATGAAATTTCCTGCAAAAGTAGTTTCAGTCGGAGTCGCTGCATTTATTATCATTATTTCATTGGAATTCAAATTTGCCGATCTACAGATTTCGAAAGAATCACTATTATCATTCCTATTTCCTATTGACCAAGTCGTTCCACCTGTTACAGTATATGTGGTTTTTGGATCTCCACCTGAAGTTCCTCCAGTTGTAAGAAGAAGTTGTGCGTGGCTACTGGTAGACGAATTATCCTCATTGGATATAGTAGTAATAACACTAGAACCTGCTTCAGACCGGCTTATAGTGGCATTTCCATCTGCTGCTAAGGTGCCTATTCCAGAAATGTTGTTGCTATCATCTATGATCACACTGCTGTTTTGGATAAGTTTGCCCGTAGCTCCATCCCATCTTACAACCGCATTATCTGTAGAAAATGCCGGTCCGGTTACGTCCCCAGTGCCACTCACTTGGAAAGAAGGGCTTGCCCCTAGACCGGTGGCAATTAGCTGTCTTCCTGTGACAGCAGATCCTATATCAGCCATAGTACCTCAAAAAGTTTCGTAGTTTCCGGAGTGGTAAACAAATTGGTAAGCTTGATATGGGTTTGTGTACACTAGAGAAGGCTGACCATTCATTGTTGTGATACCACTTAAAGATTTTACTGTGATGGTATTTATAGAGGCTTGACCAAGTCTATCTTTCACTACGAACATCTCATCCCCCACAGGGCTATCTGGAAAGTTTATAGTTACATTGCCTCCAGATGCATCCACAGAGATAAAGTACTCATCTATACTGACTGTATAAGGGCTCATTGCGCTTGTGACGTTAGTATAAGATGGAGATACCTCTGTGATATTGATCAGCATGTTGTTACTGCCAGTTGGATTGGCAATAACCTTCACACCACTGCCACCATTAACATTGACGACGTTAGCTGCTGGTATAACAGTACCATCATCGGTGACAAAAGAGGTGGCTACAGACGGTGGAAGAGCTCCTGCAGTAACGCCTTGAAAAAACTGACTCATCAGCGATACCCCACAATCTGCAAGTACGTCGGATTTTCAGCCGTCTTACCCCACAAGATCTGCCCCTTGGCTACACTAAGGGTACCTGCTCCATAAATGGGACCATCATAATGATTAGTCTGAAAGTCAACTATTAGAGTTCCTAGAGGGGGTATAAAATCGTGATCATTGACCCCGTCTAAGCTGATATCTATAGAAACCGTGCTAGAGGGATTGTAAATTTTTAGTATCTTTGCATCATCACTGAAACCAGACCCGTTAAGGGCCTGGTAGCTACCTGTTAGCGAAGATGGGTCAAAAGATTCCTTAAGTGTGCATTGTACTCTACTCAGCTCTTCCGACATCGTCCGCCTCTGGCTCTGGTGTAGATGGAGAGTCTTTTTGAATGGTTTCTTCTTGAGCCTGGATCTGCATAGCGATAAAAGATCTCATATTGGATAAGGCATCGTAGACCTCTCCAAGAGGAGAACTGCACTCACAAAGAAACTGGTGAGTCCTTTCACCAGTCTTCAATTCCATAACTGTTAAATTTTTAATCATATTTTCTTCCAAAGTTAATTTTATTAAACTGGACGTACTATAAAGTAAGCTACTGACGACACATCTGCCGTCTGTGTCGAAGCTGGGGTGGCAATCTGTAAACTAGTAATGGTAAAGCTGACGCCATTACTTATAGTGTACGTGAGTATACCCAGTGTTACAGAGCCGTTAGAAGCTACTCTGGAAAGAAAGATCAGGTCACCAGTTGCAATGTTTGTGTTTGCCACTGTCACTGTACCTAGAACAAGAACTGCAGTGCCAACCATATCCGTTGCTGCACCGCCTTTTACTTGAAGACCCTTACCTGTAGTGGCTATCTTTAGGTTTCCACCCGTCGCATTGATTTCTCCAGATCCCGAGTTGATGGTAGTGGCAGAAGTGGTGTTGGTAGATCCCAAAGAAACTGTGTTGGCCCCTGCTCCTGTTCCTATGGCAATTGTTTTTCCACCAGTGGAATTTCCGATGTTGATGGTTTGAGCACCAGTACCGCCTGCAATGGTCATGTTTCCCGTATTAGCACCAGTTCCACCAAAGTTTATTGTCCCAGAAGTAGTTGTTGGTCCAAATGTATACGTAGAGGTGGCAGCACCGTCCAAGGAAAAGTTACCCGTACCTACTAACATACTAATTGCAGCTGCACCAGATACAGAGCCAATAGTCACTACATTAGCAACTGCTCCTGTGCCTATATTTACAACCTTGGCTGATCCAACTCCTCCAGCCACATTAACAGTTGTAGCGCCCGTACCATCTCCAATTGCCACTATGTTAGTACCTGATGAGCTTCCTAGAGTCATCGTACCAGTCTGAGCTGTACCACCTATGGTTATGGTTCCTGTAGTAGTGGAAGCACCTATAGCATAAGTTGTACCAGCAGCACCATCTAAAGTGAAATTACCCGAACCAGCTTTCAAATCTAAGGCTGATGCCCCTGTCACTGAACCTATAGTGATGAGATTTGCCCCCGCACCGTCGCCTATATGGATCGTCTTACCACCTGTACCGGCTGCCAAATTAAGCGTCTGAGTGCCTGATGAGGCGTTTCCGCTTAAAATATTGACTGTACTGTTGGCTGCTGATGCACCGTTGGCAATGCTAACAGTCTGAGCGCTAGTAATAGTGCCATTGCCTACAGCGATTGAATTTCCGTCTACGCCATTGGCTATATTTATAGTCTTTGTTCCATTAGCATTACCTATAGCTATGGTCTGAGCAGCTGTTCCGACTCCTATACCTATAGATCCTGTCTGCGAAGACCCTCCTATATCTATGGTACCAGAAGTGGTGGACGTACCTATGGTATACGTAGAGGTAGCTGCTCCATCCAAAGTGAAATTGCCTGTGCCTACACGAAGATTGAGAGCCGTGGCTCCAGTCGTATTGCCTACCTGGATTATCTTGGCAATGGCTATACCGATGTTGATAGCACCTGTTCCAGAGTCTATTACAACGGAGGTGGCTCCTGTTTGGTTACCTATTGTGATGGTATGAGCAATCGCGTTTGTACCAACGTTAAGGTTTCCTGTTCCAGCATCGATTACGACGGAGGTGGCCCCCGTAGAGTTTCCTATGGTTATAGTTCTTGCTGCGGCTCCCGTGCCAAGGTTGATATTGTTAGCATCAGCATCATTTCCTATTGATATGACGCCAGCAGAGCTATTTAGCTCTAGAACGCCATCAGCATCTAGAAGGAGGGTATCGTCGCTATTGATGATAATGTCTCCAGTCCCTGTAGAGGCTATACTTACCGAACCGGTGCCCGATTGCAGTGTAAGAGCTGCTGCTCCAGTCGTAGACCCTATGGTAATGGTATGCGCTGCAGCCGAGTCACCGACGTGTATATCACGGGCTACTGTTCCTAGGCCCAGGTTTACATCGTCTCCAGAGTTATCTGTGGCAAGGTTTATAGCTGTACCAGCCGTGTCTATAGTAGCACTTGCTGCTCCGGTATAAAGTCCGCTAGTGCTCAGAGTAGTAAAAGCCCCTGCTGCTGGAGTAGTCCCACCGGTAGCTGGAGGAGCCGCAAAGACAGCCGCAAGATTGGAAGGGGTAACAAAAAGCGCAAGAGCCGGTGTAGAAGCCGTACCAGCTACAGCCTCGGCATCCGTAGCCAGCTGACCGATACCAGCTACTGTAGTAGTAGATACTGGAGCACCCGCAATAGCGAGCGCGTCGGCATAAGCTTTCGTTGCAACTGGCTGTGAGTTGTCTGTAAGGATAACGGTTCCATACGTGGTCGTAGTAGCAGGCTGTACACCACCAGTGTCCCAATCTCCTGCTCCAACAGTCTCATATATAAGAGCTGGGCTAACAGAACCGTCTAGCCACCTGGTACCTGGATTGTAGATATCTTTAGAAGTAGGTGCCCTATTAGCCGTAATAAACTGTGGATATACATAAGCATCCACACCTGTGGCAAAAGGAGTTCCCTGTGTAAGATTATTCATAGCAGCTGTCATAAGAGGCCTCAAAATATATTTTAGATATATCTTTTTATCGGAGGCGACCCGTTATCAGCCTATGGATAGCGATCCCATAAAACGCTACTCATAGAATATCAACTATTTTTTTTATACACAATATAATTCAAAATTTAATTTAATCTACGATAATTGAAACCACCTTGCTTTATATATTGGTTTAAGGCAGCTCCTAGAGATGGATTTTTCATCGGCCACCATTCTCCAAAACGATTTTTACCTTTAGTTTTTGCATAAGCATTTCCTTTAGAAACAGCTCTATAAATGTTTTGTGGTATACCATCGTACTCATATTCTGATCCACCTTGGAAACGTACTTTCATCTGTTTAGTCTTTGGATTATAAGATGTTCCCCACACATTGGAACTTTGCAAATCTGCGTGCTGAATACCATCGATAAGTGGCTGTTCACCTTGTGGTATCATCTTAGATAGGTATTCTATCACTCTGCTAAGCTCTGTTGGATTTCTTAACAGAGCTTGAGTCTCTTCACTTGGAAATTGACGAAGATACGATATAAAAGCCTGTTCTTGCTGACCAGATAGTATCCATAGTAACTGAGCCTCTGGAGATGGAGGTGTTCCTAATAGTTTAGCTTGTGGTTGTTCTAGTGGTCTTTCTGAAATAGCCTGCCTAAGCTGATCGATTCTTGAAGTTGTAGCTTCTAATTCTTGAGCCAAAATTCCTTGGAACTCATCGCTCAGAGTCTCTCCAGACTGTAAAACATCCTGAATACCAGCTAAAAGCTCATTAAGAAGTTGTTCTAGCTGTTCCAGTTCTTCATTCATCTAGTACCCCTAGACTGTTGGATTTTTTGAAGTATAGCCATAAGAGCTGCTTGACCTTGACCTGACTGAGATGATGGTTGAGGTTGATCCATAGACATAGATTTTTGCATAACTTGAGAAGATATACCTTTTTCGTTAGATCCATAGATACTCTGTAGAATCTGATCCCATCCGACATTGTGATCTTTTGTCAACTTGCCAATTGCCTTCTTAAATCTAGGATGATCCAGAGCCTTCATGCCAGCCTGTATAGCAGACTTTCCATTCTTTACTGCGTCCTTTATATAGGTATCTAGCTCTGGATCATACTGCTGGATAATATTTCTCTTATCTTTTGTTGACTGACTTTCAGACTGTTGTCCAGGTGTTATTTGCTCCTTGATGAAGTTTAGACCATCTTTTACATCTAAACCAGCTTTCATACCTCTCTTTAAAAAATCACCAACTTTTGGACTGATTTTACTTATACCTTTTAAAGCTAAATCCATTGGTATGTACTCGTTCAAAAAAGGCATTATTCTTGAGGCTGTACCAGAACCAATTGCACCACCTATTCCTGCACCTGCTATGGCTCCAGAAATAGTTCCTAACCCAGTCTTAAGTCCACTTCCAACCATCTCACTAAAACGTTTATCACGCTCTAATTCTGCAAGATTAGCTTCTTCATCAGATCGTAGAACCATTATTTCCGCCTCAATACTGGTAAAGGGAATATCACAAAGTCTCCCCAGCTAGGTAAAAAACTTCCCGCTCTTTCAGTAAGTTCAAGTTTTTGCCTATCGTTTAGTCCTATTCTATCTTTATCTTCTGATAACTGGTCAAAGAAAGCGTTTTTGTCAAAAAATTCATCTCTTTCAGACAAATTCCTTGCTATAGTTAATAGGCTATCATCATTTGTGATCACGTCCTCTATATCAGCTGCAATACGTCTAGAACGCTCTGGAATTTTCTGTAGGCTTCGTGCAGAAAGTGTCTCTTCTTTTCTCAAAGATCTAAATTTTCTTAAAAATTCATTAACTCTTATACTTGGTGGAAAGGCTATGGAGGCAGCTCCTTCTTGTGACATTTTGTATTGATTTCTTAAAATATTTACATATTCTTCACTGTTTCCTGCTTTTTTAAAGATATCTGAAAACTCTTTCAACTTTTTAAGAGGCTCTTCTCCCTCGAACCAAGTGCTCCATCCAAGTCTTTCTCCATCGGTTCTTAGTTTATCTTTTGCCTTGGCCATAGCAAGAGCTCGATTTGAAAAGTCATTGGCAACGTCATCGATGTTTGCTTCCTGATTGAGCCTTAACTCTCTTTCCATGGATCTTTGTAGGCGAACTTTTTCCTCTCCAGATAAGTCCTTGAACATATCCTCTTCGTCTTCTTTCCCTACGCCTTTCTGTAGCTTAAGCTTAAGTTGTCGGTCCAGCTCATCATAAGCTTTGTCTCGTATAGCTTGAAGCTCTAAGTCTTTCTTCTGTCTAGCTGTCGCTGTGGATAAGAATCGTTGTTCATCATCTGCCGCCAGATGGGTAGCTTCTGGTAAGGTATGACCTTGTCTTAGATACCCATAAATAGACCTGTCTCGCTGCTCTGGTGTCCATGGATCTTGTGTTAGACTTCTTTCATCCAATGGGTTTCTGTTGACAATTCTTGGAACGCCAGTTTCATCCATTTGAACCACTTGAGGTCTTTCTTCTTGTTGAGCTTGTGCATCTCTCTGCTGTCGCAAATTAGAAAATTGGATATCTCTGGTACTTGGTATTTCTTGCCTATTCATGGGCACGCTTTGATCCGCTGAAGTTCCCCTTCTTTCTAAAGCTCTCATGGAAGCCTGCTGTCTAGCTAGATCAGAGAATGACTGTATCTGCTGTGGTGTTATCCCTGGTATGGAAGATAGTCTAGCCAGCTGCTGCATAGGATTTAAATTACTAGCTTCCTGCTCAAACTGTTTAAGACCTGAGGATAGTCGATATTGCTCGACTTCTTTTGGAATCTGTTCAGAAAGACCTTTACCTAGAGCACTCCCTATACGTCCAAAAATACTACCCTTTGAAATATTTTGAGCCATTTTATCTCCTCATATTAGGATTAAATGTAGGTAAAGGCGATCTTTGAAAAGACGGACTTGCTGGAGTAGATGACATTCCAGATCCGTATGGAGAAGTGTTTTTACCAATTTTTGTAGATCCAGATAACCAATTTCCATCCTTATATCCTGCGGATGCTCCTAAAGGACCTCCAAAATAGGCACCAATAACGTTCCCTGCTGCTGGAGCTAACTGAGATAAAAAGCCTTCAGACCCTGGGTCTGTAATCATATTTTGTGAGTACTGACCCAATCCTGCCTGCCCAATCCCTTGTAGACCTTGCGCTCCTGCTTGCCTTAGCTGAGCTCGTAAAGATCCCAAACGCTCAGAAAGATCAGTGGCACCTTGAATCTGTGCATTTCTAAAACCAGAGCTAGAAAGACCTCCAGATCCCATACCAGCAAACTGTTCTGATAAAGATGGAACTATATCCTGGCTATATCTTCGCATCTCTGGAGACGCCATAGCGCTATACGTAGAGCTATCATCAGAAAGTAGATCCCTGTAGTAATCAGCTGTATCGCCAAAAGCTCCACCAGCTCCCCTACCTATACCAGCTTTTTGTAGCTGCTGATAAAGACTTTCTTGCTCCGGTCTAAGTGTCGATAAGTTTTCACGTATTTCAGGTGTTCCTATTAGAAAATCTTTTATAGATGACATAAAAGATGGAGAAGAAGAACCACCACCAAACAATCCTTTTACATACTCTGAAAATTTTGGCATAATATAACTCCTGTCTTGTTCAAGGATCGATTTTTACGTATACTATAACTCTTGCAAATACTCTATGAATGCATATGCTCTGTCGTAGGAAGCCACAGACGTAATAATGATATGGGTTGCAGTATAACTAATTTTTGCAGCTCCGTTTGGTAATGGCTCACCAACTAGAAGTGTAGAATTTGTTGCAGCTCCCCATAGCTGTATCAGCGTAAAGTTTGCATCTACTACTATACCATGTAGCTGAGAATTAACACCTACAGATAGACTTGGAAAAATTATTACTTTTCTAAGTATGCTACGGAAGGATTGAGATGTTTTTCCTCCTCCAGTACTCGTACCTGGAATAAAAGCTTTACCACTTAAAAGCTCTTCATCTAAAAACCATCCAATCTCACGAATATTTACTCCATTGGATATCTTTTTAAGCTGTTCTACAATGAACGGACGGGCATCTTCCCATTTATCAGGTATGGAATCATAAACAGGTACATAGCTTTCTAATGTTTGACTATCAGACGGTTGCATCAGTTACCTATAGCTACCCAAAAAAAATTTCCAGTATATCCCGTAACATGTCTTGCCACAAATCCTGTTATGGATGGAGCTGCGTTTAATTGCAAACCGATTAATATTGTAGAAATAGCACACAACTGCACTGTAAAGCAATTATTTATAAAATCTTTATTTGAAGTTATGAAATTAACAGTTGTAGTCTGACCACCTACGGCTGTCTTAATCCCCCATTGAATAACAAGTCCTCCTGGTAAAAAAGTATACCCATTACTAGCTGCCAATGGCTGAAAATTCCTAGTCAAAGCTGATATTAGACCAGATCCACTCTGGTAAAAAAGCTGCTCATCAGTACTGAATCCATCAGTAGTAGTTTTACAATAAACTTCTCCTATTCCACTAACTGCTACAGGATCTACAGCCTCTGGTATAAGGTGAGCTGTTTTATGATATCCACTCTGAGGAGTGGCTATTGAATAGGGAACATGATCTATACCAAAATAGGCATCAAGAGCTTGAAAATTGTCTTGTAGATTTTTATAATCCACATCTAGATCTACTGTTCCTGTAGGAATATTTGGTTGATAAGCCATTTCTATGCCATTATGAAGGGTTAAGTCTTCCAGCTTTTCTCATCCATATGATTTGAGCATCAATCTGAATATCTTTTGTCTGTTCTTCTGCAGCTAACTGTGCATTTGAAAAAGTATATTGAATTGTTAAAAAATCAGCTCTAGTAGAACAGAATACTCGATGCCAAAATTTTGAACCACCTATATTATTAAGTGTTGAAGGAGCTGTTGGTATGGTTGAATTGAAAAAAGTGTCAGGATTAGAAAGTGTACTATTATCATTTATATCATTATATGGTATAGTATTTGAAGCAGAAGAGTCGTTGTAGTCTAGGTACATATTCATTGTAATAGCTCCTGGTTGATCTCTATCTGTAGCCTGCATAAGAAGATCTATATACCCTATTTGAATGCTCTGGCCTTCATCTATAAAATTAAATTTTTTACTGGTAACATTGAAATTTTCTCTCAAAGTGATCAGTGCACCTCCTGTATAATCTGTGGAAGGTGTATCAACTTGTGCTTCACTAAATTGTCCTGTAGACGAATCATAGGTGAAAATTTCAAATCTATTAGCATCTAAAATGCTGATTCCAAATATGGAATCATTCAAACCAAAAAATGGATCAGAAGCATCAATATTCCTTATTTGTATGACTGATCCAGTGGTTAAGTTATGGTTTGGAGACACTACTATTGTTGGATTTGGACTTGAGGCTATGATATTTGATATAAACAAACTACTCTCATTTACTGTTAGCTTATCTAGATAAAAAACCCATCCTTGTTGATTTCCACCTACCACAGAAGGTGTAGACTGGACATTTTGTATCCAAGGAAATTTGCATAATATCCAAGGTATATGAGTATTTAACCAAGTTCTGTTTGACTGTGGCTGATAAATACCAAGAGTAGTAAGAGTATCCGTAAATAGTGCCCAAGAGTCGTTTTCATAGTTGTAAACCAACCTATTATTAGGAAATATTCTACTAGAAGATGCAACATTTGGATCATAAGATGTTGCAAGTGGTACCGTCCAAAAAGCTAGTCGATTAATAAAGTCTCTTACACCATGCACTCTCTGAGTGCTATTTTCTGTACCGTTAAAATGAAAAACAAAATCAGGTATCTTGATGTCTATTCTTTCAGATTTATAGCTATCACACTCTACAACTCCCTTGTCTCCTATTCCTAGAATAGATGTATCAAATTGAATAGCACTAAATGTACTTTCTGAACCAAGTTCTGAATTTATTTTCTCTATCTGAAATGGTGATATTGACCTTCCTGTATATCTAATCTGCCATGTTGATCTCTCACAATATATTACAAGGTTATCTCGTACAGATCCTATAGCAATAATATCTTCATTGGTAGGTATATCTAAAAAACCACCCTGTCCTCGTACATCATCTCTCCATGATCCTGTAGTTGGTGGACCTGCTGCATATGGAATGAATGGATTCCCTATAGTTGACCACCTTATACGATTTGGATAGTTTAGACTACCATTTGCTGTAGGCCCTTCCCAAGTATTAAAGGTTACTAGTCTACCCCTAAATGGTGTCATGGCAAGCCAATTTGTAAGATAATTGGTTGAGTCTAATTGACTCCATGTAGACGGGAAAAAATTTATCCAAGTAGCTCCATCAGATATCCTTGGAGGATCAGCATTTATACCATGAGATCCTGAGCCATTTGTTACCCAAAATAATTTTTTATTAGACGTTCCAAATGGACTTGAAGGCGTTCCACTTACCCAATAATTTGTCGAATAGAAAAAATTAACGGATATAAAAGTTTGGGAAGATGCGTTCCAAGTCGTTCCTGTAATCCATTCTTCAAAAGCTCCTGATATATTGTTGTAGATATACGCATAATTTTGATCAAAAAATATGGTCTGATCTATCGAAATATTTTGTATTTCACGACTACGTATACCCATCACAGGTAGACCTGGAAAATACTGTACGTCTGTTAGAGGTATGGATCCTATAATAGTAAGAACACCAGTAGCTCTATTTAGAGTCGCTGATCCACTACTATTAGTGAGCATAGTTACAGGTGATGCACCTCCTTGATCTTGGAAATGGTCTGTACCTATAACAAAATATGATATTCCAGACTGTATTGGTGTGGGCGTAATATTTATGATAGCTCCACCGAACGCATCAGTAATGCCAATATTCCTTTGAAGACGACTAAGGATCTCTAAACCTTTTTTACGTAGTATACGTTCACGCAAGACATATGCGTTCTGTAGCACTGGATAAGCATCATCGGGAAGTAAGAAATCCTCACGTTCCTGTATAAGCCCTGTCGTGTTTCCTGTTATTTTTAATGGATTATATCCAGCCATATTTGCCTTCCATGATATGAAGACAATGTAACACATATCAATTAAAATTTAAATTTAACAAAAAAATCAGAAGTTTTTCATCAAAATCCAGTTCCAATTCCGTATCCTATACCAGATGGAGAACCTGCTGACGTGCTATTGAAAGGCGTTATATTTGGAATTCCTATTTCTTCTATGGACTGACGCTCTAGTACAAGAGCTTCTTGTCTCAAAAATCCTTCTCTAAGATTTTCTACACCATCCATATCTTGACGATCTCTTAAAATCTCCATTGCTACGCCAAAAGCTATGTACTGAGCCCACTGATTCAATATGGGATTATCCGTCAACTGCATAAATTGTACAGGCGTTTGATAGGCCTCTACCTCTACTAAATAAACGTTGTCTGGCACTGGACGTATTGTAAACTCATTATTCCAGTACAAAAGATTATATGGCCTTCCTGGATTATATGTTGCTGCCCATATGTTTATCATTGTACCTGATGCAGGAGCTACAGGAAAAGTTACATTGATAGAAGTGGTCACATAATTGACAGTACCACAATATTGAGGTGTAAGGACTACTGGTGGAGATGGTTGTGGAATAGGTGAAAGAGGTGGTATAGCCTGTTGTTGCACATTTAAACCATCCAAATAAACATTATTTCCTACCATATTTTGATGAATAAAAAGCAATCTACCTGTAATGGTATTGCTTCCTATACCAAAACCATTCACAACAGCGCCTCCATCGTCTATGATACGTATAGGATCGCCATTTACGTCTATTCCTCCTATGACTAATTGAGTACTTAAAATTCCAAAATTAGGCTGAGGAAAAGGGTTTTGGTTATTACCAAATAGTGTAAATGTAAAATTTGTTGTAACTCCGTCACCACCTACTGGCTGGAATTGTGTTGGATATCTTGGGTATAGATTAAAAAACTGATCTCTACTTTTGAATAAACTTCCTTGAATGCCTTCAAAATAGACTGGAGATCTGAATCCTTGGTATCCATTCACGTCAACTGGATACCTATCAACATTTGGAATAGTTAAAAATTTGTATACCTGTCTCTGTTGATCTATCTTGATGGCATAAGGAAAATCTTGGCTGTAAAATCTGTTTACAGCCTCTTGTATATCTGCACTGGTCAAAGACGCTTGACTTGCAGATGCCGTCAAACGGCGTACTTTCTTCTCTATGGATGTATAGGTAGATGTAGCCGGTAAAACGGAACTCATATATCACCAAAAAAATCAGTTAAAACCAACTGGAACAAATTTGTGAAGCCATTCTCCATCTTCATCTTTTTCTAAAGGCTTTTCATCTTTATTGATTGGTGTGCCATCGACACTTAAAAGACCACTTCTTTTTTTTATATGTTTTGAAGCTTCATTAACCTCTTTAACCAATCCAATTGGTATTTCATAAACTTTTCCTGGTATAAAATGCCATATCTGAATTGGATCTCCAGCATATCTGCAATAAGGTTTCGTAAGTCGTTCATGACGGCCTCTTGAGTTCATGTATTCCACTTTTACTACACGAGCATCTTCCTTTTTTTCTTGTTCCATAATCTTTTTGTTTGCTGGAGTCATGTTTTTAAAATCATCGAAAGTTACTGAGTTTGTCAAAGTGTTAATCAAGCCGTGAGCTTCTCCTGAGGCTGTTGACATTGCTAATTGAACCATTCTAGTTACCTATATTATTTAATGATTGGAAACCGACTTGGTCGGTTGTGTTGTTGTATTGTAGATTTCTAGATCCTGATGGAGCCATAGAAGCTGGCTGTATTTGTCCGGTAGGAGGTACAGAAAATTCATCGAAACCTATTGAATCTATATCTAGAGTGATTACAGATCCTAAATTGCTTAGTATTTTTCCTTGAAGACCGTTAGCCTGAAACATGCCATAAGGGTATGGAACAAAAAGCCTAACCAACTGTCCTTCTATGTAGGTATTGGCCTGTGTAACATCATTTACAGTGATAGTACACTCCATAGGATAGCTACGGGTAATTGCTGTGATTACTAGAGAGCTTGGTATGGATATTACACCTGGTAAATATTTGTTTGTCATAATGATCCATATAGAGGGTGGAAATATAAGATCTCCACCCTCTTGTGTTTAGTTTTCGTACTTACAAGCTTCCCAATCTATCACATCATTTGCAGCTCCAGCTGGTGAAGCTGCTCCAGCACCAAGATACATGTAAGGAGTAAACTGACCAGTCCTGAAAGGCTGGTATTGAAAGTTATATCCAGTCTGTACATTTGTTACAGGATTGTATTGAGTACTTGCACCTGCTGGAGCAATTGTTGCAAACAATGCTGCAGTTGGTGAAGACGTCGTCAAAGGAAATGCAAAAGTAGTGAATGCTGAGCTGTCAATATCTACTGTCATAGTATAATTAGCTGAAGACATAGCTACAATGGTTCCTGTCAACTGATTCATCTGATACATGCCAAAAGATGTTGGAACGCTAAAATGAACCTTCATACCTATTACATAATATGCTGTTGGGTCTACAGATGTTCTAACTACAGCTTGAGTGGCCTTTGTAATCTCTGTAACATACAGAAATTGTGGCTCAACAGCAAGCATTTTAGAGATACGACGTGTATATCCTGCTGTTCCTGCTGTTAGACCTACAGCTCTTAGTCCTATCAGAGTATAACCAGCTCCAGATACTGTGCTGATCTGAAAATTCATACCAGCTATCTGTAGCATACCTGTTGTGTCATAAAATTGAAGTATATCACCATCGGAATATGTATTCGTTTGAGAAACAACAGCCGGCGACGCAGCTGTAATAGCTGTTATAGCATTAGCAGATTGAGCCTCTACAACTGGACTTACAGTCACATATGTAAAACCATCTGATGCTGTAGCAGTAGAAAAACTGTCAATCAAAATAGCATGTGATGCAGCTTTTCTCCATCTTAACCCACTATTTGCAGCTGAAGCACCAACACCAAATTTTGGACCAAACCACTCACCCCTAACACAAACTGTTCCTGATAGTGCCATCTGAGTGATGTTAGTTGTTCTAAAATAGTCTGCTGAAGATGGTAAAATTATTTTTACTCCTACACCTGAAGAGGTGAAAGAGTCTCCTGCTATTATAGTAAAAGGCATAATTCTCCCCTTATGATGGCAAGTAAGTAGTGCATTTTAATCCTGAAATCCAATTTTGGTTTGTGATAGCTCGAGCAATTGCAAATTTAGCATATAGTTGACTGTTTTGAGCTACAGATGAAACCACCCATGGTGGTCTATAACCAATAACAGCTGTATATTTGTTTTGTTCTATCTTAGCAGCTGCTTCAAGACCATACATAGGTACAGTGTAAACTGTATTACCCCTTAAAGAGATACCTGGCGTCTTTGCGGCTTTTGAAGATACAAAAAATCTAAATCTTGAGATCGAACAGTATTCTTCAGGTCTAAGACCTTCCTGAGTAGGATATGCAGATTTTAGCATAACACCCTGAACGCGCTGTAGATCAGCACTAAGGTTTGTGCTAGCAAGAGCAATGAAAGCATCCCTTACACCAGCCGTACCAATCATCTGAGTGGCATCCAAATTGCTTAATAGTGTCCTAGCATCATTACCAAGTAAAATGTTCTCTACGTTATTAACGTCATTTAAAGATATGTTTGAAGGTTGATCTCCATTCAAACCACCAGTTGCATTAATATATGACACTGAGCTAGAAAATAAATCTCTCATCAAAAGGTCTTCCTTTTCACGCAACCAAAGACCTAATAGAGCAGTAAACTTAGTTAATGTCTTACTGTTTTCATATAAAATAACTTGTTCGTTAGTAACGATACTCTTTGCATAAATCTCCATGGGAGCATCGATATCAGTACGAACTGGTACTTCAGAAGCCGGGTCTAGACCTGAACCATCTAATTGTCCACCATCAGTGGATAAACGCTCAAAACGACTCATTCTTGTCGTTTTCCCAATATAGCTTTCTGCGTGATGTTGATCCACACCGAATGAGTGGATTAGATTAAACATTGGCGTTGATAATAAATCCTCAGAGGCCTGAACAGGCAACTCTGGAGCCATGTTATTTATATTTGTTATTCCCAATGACATGCGAACATCTCCTCATCGTAAAGAAATCATGTACAGAGCGACCTGTACGGATCTGCTTACGTTGACGAGACGTCCTTCAGTCAAAAAATTTCATGGCTAGCGAAGCCTTATTTTCTGCTGTATTCAATATATAAAATAAAATTTTTTATTTACAATTTTTATTTTTTCTTTGATCTTCCAGATTCAGACATAGCTATAGCTATGGCCTGTTTTTTGTTTTTCACTTTATATCCTGAACCTGTGTACAGAGCTCCTTTAGAGGGGCTATTGGTTTAATTTCTGCCATCCTCCTGTCTTAAACTCACTCATCTATACATAGACTTCTTGGTCCACAAATCCCTCATAGATCGGTATGCCAAATAAATCCGGCGCTTCCCACTGGATGTTAGGTGGCCGAAATTAAACCAATACCATTTAGAGGCTTCATTCATTACATCTCTAATCTTATCTTCTTTAGATAATGAATTCATTTTTTTACTACCTTCACCTAGACGATCTTTGTTCTTCATTGATTTTTTTATATTCTCCATTACTCTATCCCCTTCAAAGATTTTTGCATTCTAGCCCAATTTGCTGCTTTCTGTTGTTCAGATAAACTAGAATTTCCAGATGATTGACCCATCTGTGTCACATGAGTGGAAGACATTGATTTTGGTTTGTTAAAATTTTCATGGGCTTTAGCTGCTTCTTTTTTATAAGAAGAAGAATTTGGTACAAGTCTTTTTACCGCCTTATAGATATCTTCCCATTTATTAAAATCATCTTGTAGGCGCTTCAAAGGTCTAGATATCTCTGGATAATGATACTCTAAGTAGTCCAAATTTTCAGCAGTAATAATATTATTAAAATCAGGATAAGAATCTGCTAATTTTTTTGGATATTCTTGTTGCTCACGTTGCTGACGAGCTTTTTCAGCTGCTGCATCTCTTAAAGCTATCGCGTTTTGTATTTTCTTTTCTATCCTTTCATCTTCACTCTCATCATACTGTGTGTATTGTTGATATCCATTTGATTGACGACTGTCTACTCCAGAATTCCCTTTATTAAAAGCAGCCTCCATCGCAGCTTTAAGAGCTTCAACCTCAGACTCTTTTTCTGCAGCCCGTCTTTCAGCTGCTTCACGCTCCGCTCTATCTTTTTTGCGAGCTTCTCTAAAAGCTCTCCAGTTTGGATCTTCCGATGTTTCTTGAGAGGTATTTGGTATTGGTGTAATCTCTGTTGGAACATGTTTTTCTACAACAGCCTCTGCCGTGTCTATAGTAGGAATAGACGTTTCTTGATCATTATCCGCCATAATGGAAGCTCCAATGTCTAATGTAAATAATTTTTTTGAAAAAGACGAGTCAATGAAGGCTATTAAAGAAGAGATATCAAAAAGTTTTCATAGATATCAAAAAACTTTGACATATATGATCGCAGACGCTCCCTTATCTGTACTTTGTCTAAATAAGAGTACAGAAAAATTTTTAATTAGCAACGGTTTTTTGCGTGTCTACGATATTATTGATCTGGATCTTACTAAAGTCAAAGGGATCACTGACTCGGCTATCAGGGATCTTACATCCCGCCTTAATGAGTTCATCTCTATGATATAATATATATTCTTGCTCAGATAGCAAATCTATATCCTGATCGTGACGAACATATTCCCAAAAAGTTCCTTTATAGAAGGCTATCGACCACGCTTGCATAGTCTGGTATTCTTTTTCAACTATCAGTTCTGTGCTTACTAAACGGGCCATAAGTGCGGCATTGGGCAAGACCCACAACCTTTTAGTAATACTGTCAAGACACTTATTGTAAAGAAAAGCAGACTGATTTGGACGAGGGGATGGTAGATAAGGCCAAGCATAATATTTGATTCTTTTTAAGGGTAGTATCAGTGGATCTGTAGCTATAATTCTGACTATACAATACTCATCTTCCATAATAATGTTTTTGTGAAGATGAGCACACTCCATCAGTTGATCTTTTACGTCATGACAAATAGCCTCACCAACTTCCATTGCCAAATATTTTGTATCGTCTTTTAATGCCTTCTGAGCTAACTCACCGGCTGTTTTTCGTTTCAATTTCCATCCTCTCTACTAATTTTTTTGTCATATCACTGTATTCATCATACAGATCAGGATATTCTCGTTTAATTATTGATCTAATCGTGTGAAGACTGATTGTAGTCATCAGTGATCACACTCGTTTATCTTTACATGAGTTGTGGGGCGTTCTTTTCCTGGAATTGGATTCCATGCACCAACGTAGGTATTATTACCTTGTGGAGTAAGATTTATATTTACTTGCCAATCATCTTGAGGAAGTGTCTTAGAGCTGTTTTTATCATAACCGACATTATATCCACGATTTGTATGTTTTTTATTAGCCATAAATTTGTCTCTCGGTGATAAATAATTCAGTCGATTACATATTGTAATCGACTTACGAATTGGCTAGTGTTTAGCTTTGTGTTTTCTAGCATATTCAGCCAGAGCGTCCACAGACTTTTTATATTCCTGTTCCTGATTCATCTCAGAAGAATATCTACCATCAGCAACACTAACATCATCCATCTTTTTTTCCCAATGATCTCTCTCAAAATATGGCATTCCGCCGCTATTTTTTTCCTTGTTTTTCATATCTCCCCCTAAAGTTTGGATATGTAAATTATTTCTCTATTTTCAATGCTCATGGATTATACGGCAACTTCTTTCTGCGGCATTGATCTAAAAGAAGAATTTTTACTCTTTGAGCCTTGTGTTATCTTTATGAGCTCTGCCATTTCAAGATTAGTACGAAAATTAGCAAGATCCATATCCTCTAACTCGACCATTTGCTTGACGATATCCAAGTCCGCAGAAGTTTTTTTATGTTCTGCCCCTGCTTCCAAATCATCAACTTTTGCATAAGTTTCATCAATTTTTGCCATATTGAGTTTAGATTGGGAAAACATTTGCATAATTTTTGCATTATCCATCTTCTCTTGTTTTTGAGCCTGTTCTTGCTGTTGTTGTTGCTGTTGTTGAGATTGTTCTTCCATATCGGAAATAACCTGACGCTTATCAGAGATAAACGCAGCACGCAAAATGGACTTGTCCGCGATAGCCATTCCAAGTTCTTTAAAGTGCAAGAGCTGCTGTAGTTCCATCTGCCTCTGAGAGGCACTATAATTTCCTTCCTCAACTGTAACGGAATATTTTTGTGCATGTGATGTAAAGAATCTTTCATCAGGATCATGATCCAATATATTATGGATCTTACCTTTAGAGAAATTTTTACGAATGGAAGCAAGTCGGATTTTACCAAAAAGACGTTGGCTGTAGTCAAGCTTGTCAAATATTGTCTGTAACGTAGTAAGACCAGCCCCTTGTCGTAGCATGGATAAGATTCCTGATTTATCATCAGTGGCCGAACCCAACAGTTCTTCATTTACCCCCGAAATTTTTGTTATATCTTCTGACAGACTATTTGAAAGTTCTATCAGAGACTGTGGTATAGATACAGGCTCGATTCTTTGAATTTCACCAGGTAAATGTCCAGCTTTTAAAGGAATAAGAAAACCATCACCACCACTTGACTGTCTGAAGGCTTTAGTATCTGTCACTACATCTACGGGGTATATCCAACCTGCATTGATAGAACTTTGTAACATCTGTAATTCTATGATTTTTCTCATATTGTACAGAAATTGCGCATCTCTAAGCCCCCTAACAATTCCCTGTTTTCTCCACGAATATGACTGTATGTCCTGATCTACATAGCATTGTACGGGAATAAATGGATATTGGTCTATGCCTAGAAGATTTCTTCCATGATATACTATTTTATTGCTAAGACAAATCACCATTTTCACTGTAGGTATTTCTACATCTTTGACCACTAACCAAGGCTGCTGTACAAGAACTCGATCAAGCATGTCTTTATCTTCCTCTTCATCTTCATTCCACTCAGCAGCCTCACCAGACATGGGATCTAAAATCATTTTTCCAGGTCTAGTAGTTCTGTAGTAAAATTCATCATACGTAAATAGATTGCTTATTGAAATGTTTTGAAGCTCTGCCTGAAGAGGAAATCTTCCATCTTTCATGCTACCTGGTTTCATTTTATCAATCTCTTCAGCATAACCAGGTAAGAGCAATTTTGCCATCTGTTTTGACGTCCATCTTCGCCGCCAGATACCATTGCAGTCAGATAAATCCTGCTTTCTAGTGTATTGATCTATCAAATAATTATTATAAGCAACGCTATCTGTAAAAAGATCTCCAGATATTGGATCGAACGTATAATCTGGATATAGATGAAGAAGAGTCTCTCCTGTATCACACGCACCTTCAAAAGATTGTGAGAGATACTCCTGAAAACCATCTCTATCATCACACCAGCGAAGGACTTTATTATAATCGTCAGAGACTGGATCATCGACTTGTCCAGAAGGCAGAGTGACGGTCGATTTTCTATTTTTTCTTTGAAAACCACATACCATATTGATATGTCGTCTTATCAAATTGAAAAAAAATTTCTGAACATTCTGTTGATTATTTCCATAGATAGTACTCTGAAGCTGTTGATCTCCTGCTTTAAATCTCTTATCTATAGCACCCTGAAGCCAAAGACAACTGTTACCAGTGTATTGAGACTCATAAAAAGAGTCCATCATTTGCTTTAGATGTTTAACCTGTATGTCAGTTGGATCGATATATCCTAAAGAATATTGACCTGATTCATATGATGGCATAGACACCTCGTGAAATAAAATCTATAACACAATTTAAATTTTCATTACACAAAATCAAAAATATCCAGCCGTAGGATTCATATATCCATATCCATCATCTCCAAAAACCTGTTTTCTGAGCTGATCATAAGAAATATTCTCATCTGGATATAAAAACTCTCCTCTTGGAAAAGCGCTTGCACATGCATATCTTAAGGCATCTAAAATATGATCGTTCTTTTTGATAGGTTTATCCTCTCCTCTATCAGCTGCTTTTGGATCCCAAGCATATGATTGGATATGTTCTCTAAGAGTGGTGCAAGATTTGTGTATGACAAGATTTTTCCCTGAGATGAACTTAGAGCATATTTTTATTCCCAAAAGCACATCATTATTAGCATCTAACACAGGTAAATCAGCCTGACGCATAGCTATTTTTAAAGAAGCTGCTGCTGGATCGACATAGATAGAGGCTAAATTTTTACATCCAATAAAATCTTTTAGATCAGCTACAAGTTCTGCATCTGTTTTTGACCGTCCTTTCTTAGCTGAATCATAATAATATTCTGATTCAACCCGTATCTGAGGCCATAACTTTGGTGTAACGGCAAGTAGTACCGCAGCTGTAGCATTTGTAGTACCATAGTCGATCCCCATGATATAATAAGACGGGTTATTCTTTGAATTTTCGTACTCGTTATCAGCATCATAACAGTCATAAATAGCTCCATGAGCTAGTGCCCATTCTCCCAATATGTAGCGACGATACCACATACCTGTATAAGATGCTTTAAGCTGTTGCTTAAATGCCTCGTCTAATGTAGGGTTATCTTCAAGACAAAAATTCCAAGATACTAAATCTAATTCTGAATTATCCAAATAGTCCTTTTTAAGCCAATGAGCTGGCCCCTCTGGGTTACAAGTAGCTAATATTTTAGCTCCAGGAACTGAAAGCCGACTCTCAAGCATCTTCCAAAAAGGTTCAGGAAGATTGGTAGCTTCGTCTACATAAGCTAGAGCTAATGTAGAGCCTTGAATAGTTGAAACGGCTGAAACATCTGGCGCTCCAACAAACCACACTCTTCGTCCATAAAGAATGGCCATCTGAGCTTTTTCTGTAGGTCTTGGAAACGATAAACGATCGTAAAGATGATGTATTATATTTCTTTGTATAGAACTCCTATTCACACCTATGATCATAGCATCTCCAGGAGGACCATCTTTTAGATCACAGATAAATCTTTCTATACTTGAAAAAGTTTTTCCAGAACGAACAGCTCCTACCCATATGTTAAAGCGGTGAATTGCTTCGCAAAAAGATTTATTCTGCTTAGAACTTGTTTGCATTTTTCTTAAATTCCCTAAGCTCTTGATTTTCATGTTCAAGTTGCATGATACGATGAGATTGATCTATCTGGAATTGGTTAGGAGATAAGTTTTGAATAATATCAGGTTCACGCATTCCTAAGCGGCATTTAGCTAAAAAAATTAGTAGGTTTGAGTTTCCTGGTTCTTTATTGTCTAATGCTTTAGAATGTATCGCAAGCCTTATATCTGCTAAACCAGGTTCTTTCATTTCTGAATAATAATTCTGAAAACTTACTCCGTATTTATTTTGAAAACGTCTATAAAAAGTCTGTTTTTGTACTCTAAATTTTGCAGAAATTTCAGATACATCAGATCCAGCCTCTAAAAATTTTTGCACTAAATCCCAATCAATGTCCTTAAAAGGTCTAGCCATAAAATTACTCGTAAAGAAATAGATAAAGTTAATATCTACATAAAATTTATTTTTTTGTAAATATTTATTTTAACTTTCAGACTAATTCGTTTTTTGGTATCATTATTTTACCTTATTTCCGTTAGGTGCCCCTCTTGAGTATATCATGAGGGGTTTTTATCCCATTTTTTAACAATACGTTGAAGATACCAAATGGCTTTCTTCAAGTCGATTGAACCTCCTTTTAAATTTGCTCGTAGTATATATTTGATGGCATTTCCAAGGCAAAAATCTAATTCAAAATCCTCTATAACGTCTATAGCTGAAATTTTCTTACCCTTATAGTAGGTTGGATCAAAAATTTCTGAAGAAATTTTCTCATCGATTTTTTCATCCATCTTATTCATCCTCTTCTTGAAAAATTTCTCTAAAATTTTGTTTATATTTTTTTTCACTCTCTTCACTATTTCTAGAACATATGCCATTTTCATCATATTTTTTCTTAAGCTTGGATATTTTTTTAAGAGGTGTGACGTATTTTTCAGCTAATTGTTCAATACAACTTACCGCACTTTTTACGTCTCCCTCCATGATAAAAGATGTGACATGATGCAACTCATCATACATTTCATTTACATCACTGTAAGATAGAGTAGAAAGAATTTCCTCTTCATATGGAGATCTTTTTGGAGTAGTCATAGGCAATATCTCCATGATAGTACAAGGCATATCTGCATATGTTTTTCTAGATGTGATATGCGTTATGATAGCATCATCAGACCAAATCACACCATTACATATGTCTAAATAAAATTTTACTAAATTATCTATATCAGGCTTCACATTACAAGGCAATGATCCCCAAGAAGCTAAATTTTTTCTTTTTTTTGTCCAAGATGATGGGATAGGTAGAAAAAAATTTATATCAATTCTTAGCTCATGAGCCTGAGATATAGATGTGAGGTGATCAATGTCTTCTTTGTCTCCAGTTTCCATGGTTTGCAAAATTATTCCCTGCAGAAAAATTTGTGCATTCCTATGAATTTTTTCATTTAAATCATACACATGAGGTTTACCATTTTTTATGGTAAATCTTGGTCTTAACTTTGGTATGGGATCACCAAGAATCTTTATTTTCATGAAAATCCAAATTTAAAATATCCATTAAACACCATTTTTCAGAAATGTATACGCTAAACGCTTTGTTTTACAACACCTTTGAAAGTAGAGCGAATTTTTCTATTTGTAGAGCGAGTAGAGCGACTTTCAACTCTGTTAAATGCCCTTTGAATACATTTATGGGCTGTATTCATTTCTAAGAAAAAGTGGGAAGAAATGTGTAAAACCAGCGGTGTTCCAAAAGTGATGTCTATAAAAGCTCTGGAACACTGGACCAGAGATGGTGACAGAAACGCAAAATTCCTGAATGTAATCGAAATTACCCAAGCGAAATGGGAAGAAATGTGCCAAGTTTGTGATGTTCCCCAACCAATGGTGCTACAAATATTAGAGCATTGGAGTAAGGATGGAGATAGTTCACCGAAATTTCTAGACAAGATTGAAAAGGATTTCTATTCACTTGGATCTGCTTATTCAAGAGCTTTAGCATTTTTAATCGAACAGGGAAGGAGGCGAGTGCAGAGAAGTGAAGCTGGCAAAAAATCACATCAGCAAAAAACCCAAAAGCAGGGAGCCAAAAGGCGATCTAAGTAATCCTAGATAAACCGAGAGGTAATCCTAGGTGAAATAGGGGGTAATCCTAGATGGAATTTTTTGAAACAAGTTCAAGATATATTGTCAGTGATAAAATGGCTTTTAAAATCTCAACGGAGAAGGTAACGGTATTAGTTACCGCTTCGCCGCCTCTGCTTCTGGCAGGGCGGCTAGCTTCTTTAAAAGAGAAGAAACGCCAAAGGGGAGGTGCCCTCCCCTGGACCCCTAGCTGCTGCTGTTCTCTTAGCAGATCACTACTCATTAGGATCTGATTACGCAGATGCCGAGGATACTCCCCTTCGAACCCGAGGATACTCCCCCATAAACCCAGAGATACTCCCCAATCTAAGGTTTCACTACTTTTCGCCCAAGCACACTCAGAGAGGCAAAAATCTTGAACGATAACGATAGTGTTAGTTACCCGAGATCGGCCTCCGCTAACGCTTCGGCCTTCTCGGGAGTGTGAGTTTTCCACATCTAAAAGGAAAGCCTGAAAAAAAATGTCTGAAATCCCAAACCATCATATTCAACAGGTTCTTGTTTGGCTGAACGATCAGGGGTTCATTGTCAGAGTTCTTGAAGTTGGCCGATGGGTTAAAGCACTAGGTCGTGGCGAAACTAGTCCTAGCGGTCGATACGCGTATCGTTGTTGGTTGAACAAACTTGAGAATGGATCTCCCTGGTTGCTTGTTCGAGCTAAAATTGGAGGGGAAGAAGTTGAGTTTCGGACGATGGCAACAGAAAACTCAAATTTTTTTCCGGCTTTCCCTTCTTCTCTCAATCAAGCCGCTGAAGTGTGCTGCTGAAGTGTGCTGCGGTGGAAAGCAAGAGTTGACGATCGAGGATCAGGTTCGTATTGCCTATTTGTGGGATAAGGACTCTGCACATGGACGGTCATGATATTTGGAAGATAAAGGGTTGTATCCATGCGCTGTTCTCAAGTTTTCAAGAACCCAGAAACACGGCAACTCACTGGTCGTTCCATTGTACAACGAGCATCGAGCTTTAAAAGGTCTTCAATTTATCGCAGATGATGGTGGTAAGCGTGTCGTTGGATTACTAAAAGGGAATGCTTTTCGAATAGGGTTTTGAGACACCGAATTTAGGGTTTTGAGACACCGGTAAAAATCATCAAAAGGCTCCAAACAATACTGAAAACTTGAATTTAACATGTTCATTTTTGTCTAAAGATATAAAGACATTAAGTCTTTATATCAGGCTGCGCCGCCTATGCCTAACGGCGGCGGCTAGCCTTCTTTTTGAAAAAAAACCTAAAATAGCAGAGTTCTTTTTTTTCATCCCAAGCCAATGAACGGTCATGGAAAATTCAGAGATGCCTAATAAACGTGTTTTAAAGTATCAAGAAGCTCGCAACGCTGCTGCATCCGTGTCTTTGGTGGTTAAGCATGATTTTAACGACTACGGGCTGTTTAAAATTGACAAGGGATGAAAACCTATCCCTTGTCAAAGATAAATCAATGATATTTTTTCTTATGGTTATTCTGTGTGATGAGACCACAGTAACTGTTTGATGAAAGTCCACCCTCGATACGACAGACTCTTTTGTCTATGTCTTCAACCTTAGACTCAAGTTTATCAAATCTTTCATCAACTTTGTCGAACCTTGCATCTATTTTTGCCTCTAATCTATCGAATTTTTCATCGATTCTATCGAATTTTTTTTCAATTTTATCGAATTTTTTTTCGATTCGACTGTACATGATCCACATCATAGCTCCCACTGCCATGATATCTATCACTCGCGCGTTTTCAATAAATTTTATGATAAGTTCTTGCATTATTAATTTCCTTGTTTAAAAAAATAAATATACTTTTATTTACCAAAATCCCTTTGATTTGGCATATCACTGAGGTCTAAAATTGTATTCTCTTTTGCAAAAAGTCGAGTACCTATACGAGCCCCATAATTTTTGTAAAAATCATCTTTAGAAAGGTTGCTGGTAAAAATGGTTGCTCCTTTTTTAGCATATCTGAAATCAATGGCATCCATCAAAAGTCCTTCGCGCCATTCATTGTGACTAGAGGATCCTATATCGTCCAGGATCAATAAATCATCATCGATTAGGAGGTGAAGATTTGTCAAAAAGTCACCAATATTACTTGAGATTCCTTGTCGAATTCGCTCAAAAAGTTGTCGTTCTGAAAAAGCTCTAAAAGTTGCAAAACGTTGTGCTGCATACTCTATCATAGCAGAACACATGTAAGTTTTTCCTATACCAGGAGGTCCAAATATGACTAAAAACATATTTGGGTTTTTGATCCATTCGATAAATCTTTCAGCATGCTGCTTAGGGAGACTAACGGCTGCGAAGCTTGCTCCGATGAATCGACTTCCGAAGAGTCTTCCTTGTAGGTCGTGGATGTTTCGTAGTTTTTTTTCTGACCATTCATTGTTGGTGATTTTCTCGTCTTGCATAATGATTTCATGTCCTTATGTGTTTTATTGTTAGTTGCTTGGGATATTTTAAGGCTCTTCTCTTTTTTTCGCAAGTTTTTCATGGTTCCAAGCGCGAACTGTCGCCAATTTCGCACTATTCCAGAAAACTTGCACAAAGCCCGCCAGGCGTAAAAAACTTCATCACTAGCCCAGTTGCCCGGCTCCTTCAAGATATGCGAGTAGAAGGCCGATTCTGACAGTTCTAGAGGCATTCCTTTTCCGGTATTGATATACGCTTTCGAAGGAAGGTCTTTTTCTTGATTTTGACTTTGATCATCAGGTTTCATCTCAACAGCCTCGGTTAGGGACGGGATATTCAAGATGTTTTCCATCTCTACAACTTTTTCTTTCTCTCTCTCGGCACAGCCGGTCGCCTCGGCGACAACAGACAAATAACTTAGTTTTTTCTCTTGATTATGTTCTTTATTAAATTGTCCGTTTGGGACAATACAAATTGTCCCAAACGGACAATTCAAATTGTCCGTTTGGGACAATTTGGTACTTTTTTCTTTAACATTTTCACGTTCATCGTTGTCTATCATGGCTTTATGAAATTCAATTTCGTTAATTTTATCTAAAAAATCGACCAATTTGGGCTGATTTATGGTAAAATATCGACGCTGAGGAATGCCTTTATGCATCTTTTTTATGATGCCTAAACCTTCAAAAATTCGGATTACGCCATCCTGTTTTTTCCTAGTAAGAGTCGTCCTTTCTTCAGCCTTTTCTATGGTGTAATATTGCCAATATTCTCCCTCAAAAAAGAGAAGCTGGTCGGGGTGATTTTTGATGTGATACTGATATCTACTGATCAGATCGGATAGAAAATGAGCAGATTCTAGAGAGGTATGCTTTGCTATAGTCCTAGAACATGTCATAAAATCATCGCTGGATAGCTGAGCGATCCTTGGATGTATCATCATAGATCTATTCATAAGTAGCTCCAACGTAAATAGAAAATCGAAAGCAAATATCAGTACGGTTTTCAGAATTTAATATTGGATCTAGGTAATGAATTTGAAAAAAATCATCACATGTCATAGGGTCACCCCCAGTTGAAAGTTTGAGAGCAATAACCATATACATCTGATGATGAATAGGACCCATACATCGATGATGTAGGAAAAGAGATGTAAATATTTTTTTCAGCTTGAGATAAACTGAGTGATGCTCTATAGTAAGTCTCATAAAGTTTTACTTTCTTGGTAAGGGATAAAACTTGGATAAAGAGTGTGGTGATTCTTTATCCGTAAATACTAGGGGTGTCCTTCTGGATTCCCCTTTTTTTTCCTTTAACTGATATGTCACGAAAGACATAGTCTATAAGAATTTTTGCACTGCTTTCCATTCTCAGCATGCGCTCTCTTTATGATAAATCCCCTAGACTCAAGGTCAGACAATTTTGAATTGACACTTGAGTAACTCAATCCCGTATTTTTACGGATATCGTCATATCCTACAGGAGGAGTGGTTTTTTTAAAAAGCCCTTCTTCATCATCATCACTCTGTTTTGCTATCATACAAAGACAGAAAAATATCTTGAAAGATGTTGGATCTAAAACGCTTAGATATGCAAGAATTTCTTTACGATTGATCAGACAAAGACCTGTATCTATCACCTTCATTTTTTTCATTTTCCTTTTCCTGAATAATTTTTGAAACACGATTTTTTTCAGCGGTTACTATAGGATCCTCTTGTAAGTAAATCACATCTGTCAATAGCAAATCTCTAACAGTAACCTGTCCATGTGTAATATCCTCTATAGCTACAGCCATCCATAGCTTAGGCTCACACCTTCCACGTCTAATTTTCCATATCGAAGACGTGCAGCAACCAACAGCTTTTGCTATCACTTCATCTATAAAATCGTACTTAGACATATACTCTGACAGTTTCATGATAAAAGTCCTAACAATGATAAAAATATTTTATTAAGTGACTTATCCTGTGACTTTTTTTGTCACCGCTGCCACTATACAAAGCGTATGAATTATTGTCTACAAAAAAAATCAACCCCAAAAACGTTTGTGCGATGTATTTTTGCGTTTGCAAAATTTAGTGCTTGCCATAAATTTCACGAATAGATAATATATAGGTATCGCCTCGAACGGCGGAAAAAACAACCCAACGGAAATTGGAGAAAGAAGATGTTTTATAGCTACGAAGACCCATTCACATATGATTCAGGATATACAGATGAAGATAGACTGTATGAAGCTGGATATGTTCACATCAGTCAAATACCATGCATAAATAGCGTAAGAAATCTATTACAAAATATTATAGACATGAGCTATGGAAAAAAAGACTTTGATCGATATGAGTATGATAGGTGTTTAGAAGATCTTTGTTTCCATATTGATGTAGAGTATCCTGCTAGCGATCTATCCATGGATAAAATGGAGAGATTGGCATGAACACCGTAAGAAAATTTTATAGCACCCTGATCATGATGAAAAATAGATTGTTCAACATGTTTCCAGAAGACGTGCTTGAAGGATTAATGATATGTAAAACTAATTTTAATTTCTTAGATAGTGAATAATAAAAAAATAAGGGCCGCAATCGCGGCCCTTTTCAAAGGAGATTTTTATGCAAGACCTTACTATACATCAGACTCCTGAAGGACATGACTGTATCATATCCGATCTACAGCAGATGCAAAAGATGTGTACATACTTGATGCAAACACCACACTATAAAAAAATGGGTGCTGAAGGAGTTTTCGCCATAGTACAAAAAGCTAAAAGCTTAAATATAAGTCCTTTGGATGCGTTGAATGGTGGATTATATTTTGTAAGCGGAAAAGTAGAGATGAGTTCTCAGATGATGAGTCAACTTATACGTCAATGTGGACATTCAGTGACTAAAGACGAAAAAAGTTCTGATACTATCTGTATATTGCATGGACGTAGACGCGATACTGGAGACACTTGGACAGAGTACTTTAGCATAGATGATGCAAAGAGAGCTGGAATCTACAAAGAAGGAGGTCCTTGGGGAAAATATCCTCGCAATATGTTATATGCCAGGGCTCTTTCAAATTTGGCTAGACAGCTGTTTCCTGACGTTATAAAAGGGTGTTACGTAGAGGGCGAGATACGAGATGCTGGACCAATATATGATTCACATAAACAAAGCATATCTGCAGCTATGGATATACCTACCATCACTCATGATCAGTACATGAAATTAGAAGAAGCTATTGGAGATAATGATGAATATAGAGCTCAAATTTTATCTTTCATAAAGATTCATCGAGGTATAGACTCTCTGAAAAATTTTCCTTCTGACCTATATGAAAAAGCTGTTAAAAGAGCCATAGACCTATCAGTGGATAAAAAAAAATCTGATTTTGAATGTGTCTTACAGGAATGTAATGACATAAGTACAAACCTAGAGCAAGAATATCTACAAGCATCTGGAGGTTGATGTGCAACAACTTACTGAAGAATGGTATCAGATAAGAAAGACTAAGATAGGGGCCAGCGATGCCCCTATCATTATGGGCGTATCTCCATGGAAGACTCCATATCAGCTGTGGGAACAAAAAATGGGATTGTCTACTGAAAAGAAAACGACTTGTCATATGCAACGCGGATTAGATTTAGAACATATAGCTAGAGAAATGTATGAACAGTATAAAGGCATTCCTATCAGCCCTGAGGTTGTTTTTCATTCTAACATAGATTGGATGATGGCATCTTTAGATGGTATATCTTTTGACGGGAAAATAATTGTAGAAATAAAATGTCCAGGAGAAAAAGATCATCTAGAAGCGGTTGAAGGTCGTATACCAGAAAAATATTATCCACAGGTACAACATCAGCTTGCTGTTTTTCCAGCAGATAGAGTAGACTACGTGTCCTTCAGGGATGAAAATATTGCTATTGTATCAGTATATCGAGATGAGGATTACATCGACACACTGATACAAGCTGAAAGCTCTTTCGTTCTACATATGCGTACCATGACAGCTCCGGATATGGTAGATAGGGATTATATCCATAGAGATGATAATCTATGGAAGATAATGTCTGAAAAGTGGATTGAGGCTAAAAAAAAATTACAATCAGCATCTGAGATAGAAAAAAATTGCAGAGAAGCTCTGATACATATGTCTGAAGGTAAAAACGTCCTTGGGGGAGGAATTTCTATCTGTAAATATATGAAACAGGGTTTTATTGACTATTCATCAATCCCAGAATTGAAAAAAATAGATCTTGACGCATATAGGAGGCCTGTTTCTACATGCTATCGTGTGACGAAGAAATTTTAAATTATGAATGTAATAATAAAATTTTATTTTACAAAGATGCCTATCTTCCTGGTTTAGAAGATTCATCTATAGAAGCGAAGCTTGGAAGAGTAGAAAATGAACTTAAAAATACACGTCGAGGTGTTTTCAGTAGAATCGATAAGATTAATAAAAATATTTTTTTACTACAGGAGCAAATACGTGAAATCAAATATAGCCTTCATGAAAACAAGAACACATTTACAGACATGCAACAACCGTGATTTTGTCATAAAATATGAAATTTTAAAAAAAGTTATCGATCTTAAAGATGAGTATGGATCGATTTCAGAGGCTCTCATAATGAGAAAATTTAAAATGTCTTATGAAGCGGCATCTTATTACTTTGCTATTTCAAAAAAGATTATAGATAGGAATCAAAATATATGTCTAAAATAATTCCTTTACACACTGAAAGACGTTCTAGTCATAATATGAGATGGACTATAGACTGTAGATGCGTTCCATCTATGATCATTAAATCGGCCAAAATCATGATAGAACAAGATCCAACCATCTGTGATCAAATACCAGATAAGTTATACGAACAAAAAAATAGCCCACATGATCCTTCATGTGGGCTAAAGCAACTTCAACGAATAGATGTATGATCATCATATGAAATCATATTTTTTAAGTCAAAGTTTTTTTTAAAAAAAAACTTCTTAAAAAACATTTTTTACATTATGTTCTCCTAGAACATTTTTGATGATGGCTTTATGGGAGTGGTATCATGGCTGAACATGTGGATAATCAAACAAATTTTCATGATAGGATAAGATTTGAGGAAAGTAATTTTTACTCAACCACTTCTAACCCTACACTACTTCTAGGAAAGGTTTTTGAATATGAAATTTGCGATGGAAATGGTCTGTGTAAACCATACATATGTATATGGATAACTGAAGGATGCTACATGATATGCTTTGACTCAGAAAAGGATCTCTTTGAGTACGAAAAACAGCTTTATAAATGATTTTCCTTTGACGGCCACGTTTAGATACTGCCAGACTCCTAACGATGGCCGTCATTTTCATATCATTTTATAAACCGAACATATATTTTATAGAATATGTCATACACATATTCCTTCACATGATCTACACCTATAAAAAAATTTCTCTTTACAGGATCCTGTCCTTGTATGCACCTTTGATAGACAATGAAGATTTTCAAATTTGTAAAAAACTTATTTACAAATTTATAAATTTTTTCATGAATATATTTTTTTTTATGAAAAAATGTTTTTTCTTCCTCTGAATCCGGTGTAACTTCAGGTGTAACATTTGAAAAGCAAGATTTTTTTAAATAGTTTCTATTTATTTTTTCCCAGTCATCATCAGCCTGTTTCATTTCAGCAGCGATTTCTTCATCTAACTCTGAGTTGATTTTGTCACGATATGCCACAACACGGTCAAAAAGATCTTGGTATTCAGTAAATTCCTGATCTGTTAAATCTTTTTTGGCATGCAATTCGTAGAATCTTTTTTCATAAAAATCCATTTCTGCATTGACTGAGAAGTCTACAGCTATCCCCATACATATTCCTATCTTGTTGTTAAATCAAAAATTCTATACCTGTTTTTGGTACGGCATCTATCAGAAGACTTTTAGGTATCATACCAAGAAGCCCTAAAGGACTTAGACCAATAGATAACACTGAAAAAAATAAAGAAATTCCTTGTCTATGATTGTTTGAAGACAATTTTTTTATTTTTTTCTCTATCATAGACTTAGCAATTCGTTCCTCTTCATCCCAGTATATAGTTGCTCCTATGTTAAAGAACACGTCTTCATCCAATGGAAAATTTCTCATATAATGGTCTGGATGTTTTCTTAAAAAAATATCTTTCCATACAGGAAGAGATTTGATTTTAGCATCGCCATCTTTACACGTTCTTGATAGAGAGGATAGGTCTTTTTGAGACAAATACCACACGATTTCCATGATAATCTCTGTTGGTAGATCATTTAGTGGAAATGAAGCTCTTGGAAAAGGTATCACCATACACCTATCTAAAAAATTTGAAAACAGTAAATCCAACACCTAAAATTCCTATTCCAACCAGAACCACCTTAGCTGAGACATTGGCTACTTTTAGAAAAATGTTGATAGCTGAATGTTTCCTTTCTGAAGCAGAAGCTTTCATGCTCTCAGCCTGTCTTGAAAAATCTTGATGACGTCTCTTAGTATCGCCTCTCATATAGTCATTAAAAGATCTTTTTAGTCTTTCATTTTCAACTTTTAGCTTAAGAATCTCTTCATAGGTCTGTTTGATTTTTTCATCTTTTTGTCGTATTGTTGATCGTAAATTTTTGATTTGTTCGTCCTTGGATGGTTCATACTGTCCTTGCACACTTCGTGATATAGGCTCCATATCATATCCTTGGTATTGGTAAATTTTCAAAGTGCATTGTATCTCA
>ERZ1292629.776-Hain-H43-01um-R1-776-length-34904-cov-6_pt1 | contig 34904 bp, 33 predicted proteins | sample MGYA00564399_ERZ1292629 | MGnify/ENA primary metagenome ERZ1292629 (study PRJEB36523, sample SAMEA6512636) | groundwater metagenome | collected 2019-01-08 | study: AquaDiva: Metagenomics assemblies of 32 groundwater samples
GGCCACGCTGATTTCTCCTATGAAGTTTCGAGGGCGCTCGCCGCGGTGGAGGGCGCCATTCTTCTCGTTGATGCCGCCCAGGGGGTCCAGGCCCAGACGGTATCGACGCTTGAGCTTGCTCGCTCATCCGGCCTGGCGGTTATCCCGGCCATCAACAAGATTGATCTTCCGCAAGCTCGCATTCTTGAGACTGCCGAGGAGTTGAGCCATCTTCTCGGTGTGGCGCCTGGGAGTATATTAAGGGTCTCGGCCAAAACCGGCGAGGGCGTGACCGAAGTCTTAGCCGCCGTCATCCGCGAGATTCCCCCGCCGTCATCATCAAATCCGGCATCCCCGCCCCGGGCCCTCATCTTCGATTCCCATTATGATTCCTATCGCGGCATCGTGGCCCACGTCCGGATTTTTACGGGCGATTTCGGCCGCGGCGATAAGGTTTCGCTCTTGGCCGCCCGAGCGCAGGCCGAAATCGCCGAGCTCGGCATCTTCAGCCCGGAGCTTGCTCCGGCCGAATCGCTCTCGGCCGGTGAGATCGGGTATATTGCCACCGGCCTCAAGGAGCCGGAGAAGGTGAGGGTGGGAGACACGATAACGAAGTTTAAAGTTAAAAGTTTGAAGTTAGAAGTTGCGGATGAGGTTCGACCTCTGCCGGGATATAAGGAGCCGGCGGCGATGGTTTTTGCGAGCATATTCCCGGAGAATCAGGATGACTTTGAAAAATTGCGGGAGGCCTTGGAGAAACTCAAGCTTAATGATGCGGCCATGACGTTTGAGCCCGAGGAGGCATCAGCCCTGGGCCGAGGATTTCGCGCCGGATTTTTGGGAATGCTGCATTTGGAGATTGCATCCGAGCGGTTGCGGCGGGAATATAATCTTAAGCTAATTTTCGCCAACCCCTCGGTGGCGTTCAAAATAAAAACTAAACGCGGCCAGGTCAAGATTATTCAATCCGCGGCCAAACTGCCCCCCGCCGAGGACATTGAAGAAATACGCGAACCGTGGGCGCGCCTGGAGGTCATCACTCCGCCGCAATTTTTAGGAGCCATCTCAAGACTGGTGAACGAGAGGGGCGGCAGCGTTGGCGAAAGCGCGATGCTCGCAAGCGATAGGATGATGCTTTACGGCATGCTGCCTCTGCGCGATGTCATCATAGATTTCCATGATCGAGTAAAGAGCATATCCCAAGGGTTTGCGTCGCTGGCCTATGAGACAGGCGAGTGGCGCGCATCCGATTTGGTTCGTCTGGATATCTGTATTGCCGGATCAAGACTGCCGGTGCTCGCCGAGATCATGCCCCCTGCCACACCCGCAGCCAAGGCGCGAGAGAGAGTTAAGAAACTAAAAGAGCTCCTGCCGCGAGAGCTTTTTTCCGTCGCCCTGCAGGCGGAGGTGGAAGGCCGGATTATCGCCCGCGAGACCCTGCCGTCACTGCGCAAAGACGTGACCGGATACCTCTATGGCGGCGACCGCACAAGAAAAATGAAACTTTGGGCCAAGCAAAAGCGCGGCAAGGAGCGTCTAGCCGAAAGAGGGCAAGTCAAAATTCCGCCGGAGATCTTCCTCGAACTGCTTAAAAGGAAGTAATCAGCGGCAGGAGGGTGAAGGCGACCATGCCGAAAACGGCGATGATGCTTATGATGATCCAGATTATTTGAGAAGTTTTTCTGGATAGGCGCATAATGAAAACGAATCAATATATAATATCATGCCTTACTTTCAAATTCCCCGCGGCAAGGATTTTTTGAGCTGGCCGCCATTTATCGCCGCACTTGCCGTCATCGCCTCGGCGCTCGCCATAAGCGCGGCGCGGATTGTCATCCGCGAGCAGGAGATCCGTCGCGAGCGGCGGGCGGTGGAAGAAAGAATACAATCTCTCCAGGCCGAGCGCAAGCGCCTGGAGGAGGCGATTCTGGCGCTGGGTTCGCCCGAGGCTGTGGAGCGGGTAGCCAAGGAAAAATTGAATTTAAAACAGCCGGGCGAGGAGGTGGTGGTCGTGGTTCCCGAGTTCAAAGGGCCAGACGCTCCGGCGAGTCCACCCGCCATTTATGAATTCATCCCCACCTGGCTCGCGGAACTTATCCGTTTTCTTTTACGATGAGTTAGGGCGACGAATGAAAAGGAAGCGCTCGACCAGGCGCTCGGCTTCGCCATCATTCCGAATCCAGCGGATGAGGGGGTTATGCCGGAACCAGAGAAGTTGCTTTTTGGCATAGGCTTTTGTTTTTTGAATTAGCTCGGCTTTAAGCTCTTTGCGGCTGATTTGGCCATCCAGGCAGCAGATAGCGGCTCGATATTCGAAGCCGAACTCCCAGAGCCCTCTTCGGCTTATTCCTTGCGAAAGGAGGCTTTTTGTTTCCTTGAGGAGCCCCTGTCGGATCATGTCGCGGACGCGACGTGCGATTTTATTTTTTAGTTTTGGCCGTGGTGGGTTAATGCCGATCCAGAGAGTGCGGTAGGGTAATTGCTTTTTTACTTTAGGGACGTGACCAAGCTTATGAGCAATTTCAATGGCCCGGATGATGCGGCGGGGATTTAGTTGGTCCACGGTATGCGCGCGGTCCTGATCGAGTTGGGTGAGGATTCCCATAAGCTCGGGTATGCTCTTTTTTTCGAGTTCGCGCCGGAGTTTGGGGTTTGGCGGCACGGCCGGCAGTTCAAGGCCCTGCGCCAGAGCATCAATCCAAAAGCCGGCGCCGCCGACCAGGAAGGGCAGATGGCCCCGGCGGATGATGCTCTCTATGGCCGAGGCGGCCATTTTTTTGAATTGGGCAACGCTGAAATGATGGCGGGGACTTACTATATCAATGAGATGATGTTTAACACCGCAGCGCTGTCGGTGAGGTAACTTGGCCGTGCCAATGTTCAGGCCGCGGTAGACTTGCCGCGAATCAGCGGAGATGATCTCGCCGTTAAATTTTTTAGCCAAGTTGACGGCCAGAGTTGATTTTCCGGCCGCGGTCGGGCCTACGATGACGATAAGCTTTGGGATTGACAGCATGAAGAATGAACAACCGCACCGCAAGCGGTGCGGTATCTCCGCAACGCTTGGCGGTATCGGCGGTTGTTCACCCAGCACTTAAATTTACATTGATCTTTATTTTGAACATTATTGTCTTTCCTTGCAAACATGTAAGTGCCATAGTTGTGGCGGATGTAAATTTAAGTGCTGGGTTATTTGTTCGTAGCTCTTCGCGCTGCGCCTCTGGCTTGCGCTTAGAGACGAACAAATAAAAGCCCACGGCGTGCTCTATGCTTGCCGTGGGCGTTGGCGCCTAGGCGCGCCGTAACGCCTTGAGCCGTTTCCCACCCGGAATTTTGTATTGGCGCAGGATATCGCGGATCAACCGCTGATGGCCATTCCGCCAATTTACCTCCGCGTACTTGAAGACGGCGGCGAGTTTCCTCTGGGTGCGGCGGCGGAGTTCCTCCCTGAAGCCTGAGGCGCGCCACTCCTCGTGGCTCTCCCGGTAGGCCTCGCAGCGTACCGTTAAGCCTATACGCACCCGTCTATGCCGCGGTTCCAGCCGTCGCCGCAAGCGGCGCTTAGCCTTCCGGTATGCCCGTACCGTCCGTCTCAGAAAGAGCATTACTACTCTCCTTTAGCCCCGGCTTTTCGGGGATTACTTCCCGCTATTGCGCCTCATTCCGCAACCACTTTCCCGGCAGATTTCATGACGCTTGAGACCGGCCAGTCACCTATGAAATTTTAGATATTAGATAGCGGAGAGTCTTTCTTTAACCTAGCAAGAAATTCTTCCAGTTTCAATTGGCCTTGGTCGCCCCGGCCTCGTTCGCGGACGGAAACATTTTTAGCTTCGGCTTCGCGCGGGCCGATGATAAGCAAGTATGGAATTTTTTGCATCTCGGCCTCACGGATTTTTTTACCAATGGTCTCGTTACGATCGTCCAGGGTCACACGCAGTCCCTCGCGGCGGAGGATCTTTTCAATTTCGATGTAGTAAGCTCTTAGGCGATCTGTTATCGGCAGGACGGCCACCTGGACAGGTGCCAGCCAGAAGGGAAACGCCCCGGCGTAGTGTTCAATGATGATTCCGATGAAGCGCTCGAAGGTCCCGAGTATGGCCCGGTGGATCATGACCGGCGTCTGCTTCTTGCCGCGCTCATCAGTGTAGGCGAGGTTGAAGCGGAGCGGCATCTGGAAATCAAGCTGGATGGTGGCAATCTGCCAGTCGCGCTTCAGGGCATCCGAGGCATGGACGTCAATCTTGGGGCCGTAAAAGGCGCCGTCCTTGGGCTTCGTCTCATAACGGAATCCGGATTTTTTGAGCACGGATTCGAGCGCCTGTTCAGCCTCACGCCAGAGTTTGGGAGAACCCATGGCTTTGGCCGGCTTGGTGGCCAGTTTTAAGTTGAGCGGCAAATTGAAAGCGCCATAGATCTCCTTGGCCAACTGAATCAGTTTTGTGATTTCTGATTCGATCTGATCCGGGCGGCAGAAGATATGGGCGTCGTCCTGGGTCATCTGGCGTACTCTAAAAAGTCCGCCCAGGACTCCGGCGAGTTCGTTGCGGTGCAGACGGTCGGTGATTTCGGAGTAGCGCAAAGGGAGGTCGCGGTAGGAGCGGAGGCGTGAGGCATATATATAGGTAGCTTCAGGGCAGTTCATGGGTTTCAGCACATAGGCCTCCTTGTCTACGGGAACGATGAACATATTCTTGCGGTAATAGTCCCAGTGGCCGGAGGTCTCAAAGACCTTTTTTTTGACCATCACCGGCGTCGAAATTTCTCCGTAGCCGGAGCGGTCGAGCTTCGAGCGCATGAAGCGCTCAAGTTCCCGCCAGAGAATCATCCCCTTGGGGTGCCAGAAGATGGCTCCGGGAGCAATATCATGCTGCGAAAAGAGGTCGAGCTTTTCGCCGAGGGCGCGATGATCCCGGCGCTGGATTTCTTCCTGGAGTTTAAGGTATTCATCCAGCTCAGGCTTTGTCCCAAAGGCCACTCCGTAGATTCGTGTCAGTTGCGGATTCTTTTCATCGCCTCTCCAGTAGGCGCCGGCAATACGCGTAAGCTTGAAGGCATCGCCAGGAATTTCGGACGTACTCCTGACATGACCGCCTTTGCAAAGATCAAGGAAACAATTTCCAATTTTCAATTTCCAATTTTCAATTCCCGGTGGACAGGTTGCGTAGACGGTGAGCTGCTTTTTCTCTTTGGTGAATTCCTTGATGAGGTCGAGTTTAAAGGGCTGTCCCTTGAAGAGCTTCCTGGCTTGGGCCGCCGTGACCTTTTTCCCTTTGAATTCAAGCTTCCCGCCGATCAATTCGCGCATAATGGCGGTCAGGCCCTCAAGATCTCCTGCGCCAATGGCCGACGGCAGTTTGAAGTCGTAGTAGAAGCCGTTTTCAATAGTTGGCCCAATTCCAAGCTTGGCCTGAGGGAATTTTTTCAGAACGGCCATGGCCAAAAGGTGAGCCAGGGAATGGCGTATCTCTTCGATCTTTGATTCCTTCAGTGCTTTTTGAATCATGAGTCAGGAATCATGAATCATGAACTAAGGTTGCGCTATGTCCATGAGTCATGATTCTTACTTCCTAATTCCCTGTTAGGCGATTTCCGTTACTTCATCGCATAACACCTTGGGCTCGTCGCGGTCGCGCGATACGCGGCCCCGGACCAGGAGGATCTTCGACGGCTGCCAGGCGTTCGAACTTTTCTCAAGCACTCTCGGGAAGACCAGCACCTCTGTTTTCCCGGTGAGATCCTCAAAATCAACGAAAAGCATGGGCGATCCGGCCTTGGTCACGATGCGGTTGACGCCGGAAACCAGGCCGCCGATAGCCACCACAGCATCTTTAGGCTGCTCGCTCAAAGCCGAGACGGCGATGGTATGCTGGGGGAATTTGCCGCGGTATTCATCCAAGGGGTGCTCGGAAATATAAAGGCCCAGGAGTTCTTTTTCCCAGCTCAAGCGCTCTTTTTTTTCAGCCGGCCGCGACGGGGCGAGGTGGAGGGCGGAAGAGGTCGGCAGGGCAGAGGCGGCAAAGAGAGAAGTTTGGCCCATGGCCTGTGCGCGCTGGATATCGCGGGCATATTCCAGGATTTTGTCGAGGTTAGAAAGAATCTGATTGCGTTCCCCAAATTCGTCCATAGCTCCGCACTTGATGAGCGCCTCCAGCGATTTTTTGTTCAAGTCTTTCGACTGCACCCGTTCAACGAAATCGTCAATGCCTCGGAATGCCCCGCCAAGCTTACGGGCTTCAATAATGGCGTCAACCACGTTGGAGCCGACGTTCTTTACAGAGGAGAGACCAAAGCGTATCTCCCTGCGCGATGACGCGACGGTGAACCCCGTTAGACGCAGGTCGCGCGGCGCGACCGCCGCACCCGTGGCGCGGGCGTCTAACGGGGTGAATGTGGCATTGGATGAGTTGACGGATGGCGGAAGAATCGCTATGCCCATGGCCCGGGCCTCATCCACCAGGAAGGCCACCCGCTCAATGTCAAACCCTTCGGCGCTCATGAGCGAGGCCATGAACTCGGCCGGCCAGTGGGCCTTCAAATAGGCGGTCTCGAAGGCGATCAAGGCATAGCAGGCGGCGTGGGCCCGGTTGAAGCCGTAACGGGCAAACGGCGGAAAAAGCTCCCAGATGGCTTCCGCAGTTTTGGGCGCGATGCCGTTATTTATCATTCCGGAGATGAGCTTCTCCTTCTGTTCTTCCAGGAGGCTTTTGATTTTTTTGCCGATGGCCCGGCGCATGGTGTCGGCTTCGGCCAGGGAAAAGCCGGCCAGGTCCCGGGTGATTCGCATCATCTGCTCCTGATAGACGCCTATGCCGTAGGTGTTTTTAAGAATCGGCTCAAGTTTGGGATGGAGGTATTCGATTTTCTCCCGGCCGTGTTTGCGGGCGATGAACGAGGGGATCAGCTCCATCGGGCCGGGACGGTAGAGCGAAACCATAGAGATGAGATCTTCAAGTGTGGTAGGCTTTAGCTCCTTGAGGTAGCGTCTCATACCCGACGATTCGAACTGGAACACTCCGTTCGTTTTTCCCTCTTGGAAGAGGCGGAAAGTTTCTTGATCGTCGAGAGGCAGGGCATCCATATCCAAGCTAAGATTGTGGCGGGCGCGGATGAGAGAAGAGGCATCCTCAATGATGGTCAGGTTCCGCAACCCCAGAAGATCCATCTTCAGGAGCCCCAGGTCCTCGATGGCGTGCATATCGTATTGCGTGACCACCACTTTTTCCTCGGCGTCCCCCGAGGTGCGGAGATGCCCGGATCGGGTGGCCAGCTGCAGCGGCACGTAGTCGGTCAAGGGTCGGGGCGCGATCACCACCCCGCAGGCATGGGTGGAGGCGTGCCGGGCCACACCCTCAAGCTTCATGGCATGGTCAATTAATCGCCGCGCATCGTCCCGGGAGCCGTAGCTCGACTTAAGATCATCAACTTTTTCCAGAGCCTCGCGGAGGTTCATGTGAAATGGAATGAGTTTGGCGAGCGTGTCGCAGAAGGAATAGGGCATGCCCAAAGCCCGGCCGGTGTCGCGGATGGCCGCCCGGGCGGCCATGGTGCCGAAGGTGATAACCTGGGCCACGTGGTCGCGGCCGTACTTCTTGGCGACGTAATCAATCACCTCGTCGCGCCGACGGTCTGAAAAGTCAATGTCGAAATCCGGCATCACGTTCCGCTCCGGGTTCAAGAAGCGCTCAAAGAACAAATCATATTTCAGCGGGTCAACGTTGGTGATGCCCAAAAGATAAGAGACGATCGATCCGGCGGCCGAACCCCGGCCCGGCCCGACCAAAATGGCATGCTGCCGCGCCCAATTTACAATGTCAGCCACGATCAAGAAATACGAGGCAAAGCCGGTCTGGCCGATAACCTCAAGTTCATAGACTAGGCGGTCGTATATTTTTTTGGCCGTTGGATTTTCCGGATCACCAACTACGGCGCCGTAACGCCTGTCCAGTCCCTGGCGGGCCATTGTTTCGAGGTAGCTCTCCGCTGTAGATCCCGGCGGGACGGCAAATGGGGGCAGAAGGATTTCGCCCATGGGGATTTCAATATTTACTTTTGCGGCTATCTCCTGGGTGTTGGCAACGGCCTCCGGAGAGTCGCGGAAGAATTCCATCATTTCCTGAGCGCTTTTCATGGAAAAATCATCCGCGCGCAGGGTCAGGCGGTCTTCATCCTCGACTCGATTTCCGGTCTGGACCGACATCAGGATATCCTGGGCCTCGCGGTCATCCGGCCGGGCATAGTGGACGTCGTTTACGCCGACGATCTTGGCGCCGGTCTTGGTGGCGAGCTCGAGTAGTGCGGAGTTGACTATTTTTTGCTCCGGAATGTTGGGATGAGCGCCAAGTTCAAGATAGAAGTTATCGCGGCCAAAGATATCCTGGTATTCGCGGATCAGGGTTTCGGCCTGATCAGGCTTTCGGGCCAGAATCGCTTTTGGGATTTCGCCGTTTAAACACCCGGAAAGAGCCATTAATCCGGTTTGATGCCGGCGGAGGAGGTCTTTGTCCGCGCGGGGTTTATAATAGAAGCCTTCAAGATGCGCTTGGGTGACAATTTTGATAAGGTTTTTGTAGCCGGCATGACTTTGGGCGAGTACGGTCAGGTGCGAGCGCTTGTCATCAATGCCCGGGCGCTTTTGACGCATTCCTTCATGGGCAATGTAGAGTTCGCAGCCGACGAGAGGCTTGATACCCGCCCGCCGGGCTTTTTGGTAAAATTCAATTGCGCCGTAAAGCACGCCGTGGTCAGTGAGGGCCAGCGCCTCAAAACCAAGGTCGCTCGCGCGCTTGATCAGCTGGTCAATCTTGGCCAGGCCATCGAGGAGGCTGTAGTGCGAGTGGACGTGGAGGTGGGTGAATTTCATGATGCAATTCACCGTCAGTATAGCAGATGAAAAAACGTATCACAATCGGGATTGACGAAGTCGGGCGCGGGGCGCTGGCCGGACCCGTTGTGCTTGCGGCCGTTCTCTGTCGCCGGCGCATCCGGTGGGTGCATCCCAAGCTCGGCCGCATCCGTGATTCGAAGAAACTCACCCCGAGGCGGCGCGAAATCTGGTCTCACTACTTGCGGAATCATGCGGTGCTGGAATGGTGGATTGCACGAGTTAGTCCGCAGGTTATTGATCGTATTAACATTGCTCGCGCCGCCGATCGTGGTGCACATCGTCTGGTAAATCGAATTAGGCCGAGAAACCCGTTTTGGGTGTGGTTGGACGGAGGATTGCGGTTGCCGGCGCATATCCCACATAGAAGCGTGACAAGAGGCGATGAGCTAATTCCGCTCATCGCCGCTGCCTCGATTATTGCCAAAGTGTGGCGTGATCGGATGATGACCCGACTGGATCGAGCCTTTCCGGCCTACGGTTTTTCCATACACAAAGGGTATGGCACCAGGTTTCATCAAAGGATGATTCGGAGGCACGGGCCATCAGCGATCCATCGTCGATCATTCATTACGTAAAGCAGCTCCGCCGGCATTGCGCTGATTGGCACGCTAAATGGACGCTGATCAGCGTCTGATCAGCGTAGTAAATCCGCGATTGATCAGCGGTATAGACATGATTATTGGCCATCATCGTCAGATTCAATATTTGGAGCGGGTTTTGGCCAAAGGGACTTTAGCCCATGCCTATCTTTTCTTCGGGTCGGAAGGAGTAGGCAAGAAAGCCACGGCTTTGGAATGCGCCAAATCGCTCATCTGCCGTAATAAAACGGCGCCAAAGTTTGGCGGCTGCGGCGAGTGTGATGATTGCCGCCGCATTGAGATGCTCAGCCATCCCGACCTTATCTTTCTTTCTTTAGAGCACCTGCTGGTTGAAGAGGAGAATAAGCGCGAAATCGGCATCAAGAACATCCACGAGCTCCAGCGCCTCCTGGGGCTTTCGGCCTGGGGCGGCGGCTGGAGGACGGCGGTCATTGACGGCGCGGAGCGATTGAGCCATGATGGCCAAGCTGCGCTCCTAAAAATTTTGGAAGAGCCGGGAGCGCGAATAACATTTTTCCTTATCACCACGGCTCCGGGAGCGCTCCTCGCCACGATCCGATCGCGCGCTGTGCCCATTGCTTTTTCAACCCTGACGGATGAGACTATGCTGCCGCTTCTGGAAGACATCCCGGCCTCTCGACGTGCTCTTTTGCTCGAGCTCGCCCGAGGCCGGCCCGGCATACTGCAGAAGTTCGCCCAGGATCGAAAGTTCTTGGAGAGATTTGGCGCGGATTATGCGGTTTTCAAAAGATTGCTCGGTGCCGATCTGGCGGACCAATTCGCTTTCTCGGAGCGCGAAAGCCGCGAGCCGGGGCGGCTGGAGGCCTGGTGCGATTTTTTGCTGTATCATATGCGCGGCGAGCTTCATGCGGCTGTCGAGCGCGGCGCACCCGGAAATTCAGTCCTGCCCCGCGAGAGAGTGGCCGGTCTCCACGCCTTCATAGCCGCCCTTCTCAATTCGAGCCTCCTCCTCGCAACCACGCCGGTCAATCGGCGCCTCTTGGCCGACAGCCTATTTTTTGAGCTTTACACCCTCGGCCCGTCCGTTACTTAATGCTTTTCAGTCAATGAGTACAAAAACCACAATTATCATCTCGGTCGCGGCTTTCGCCCTGTTTGTTTTTCTCATTGTTGTTTTGCCGCTGCTCCTCGGTGTCAGGCCAGCGCCGTCAAAGCCGGCCGCGGAGGAGAAACCCGCGGAAGTTATACCTGATCAGGGCGTGTTTCGTTCGGATGACGGCGGCCGGACTTGGCAGGCCAAATTCCGGACTAAAGACGAGGTTACAACCATTGCCGCCTTTAAGGTGAATTGGCTGATCGCCGATCCCTTGGATGCCGCTAGACTCTATTTGGCCACCGACGGCAATGGTCTTTGGGTAAGCACCAATCGCGGGGAACATTGGGAGCCGGTGGTGGATCAGGCCGGAATTCTTGAGCCAGAGGCCAATGTTCTCGCCCTAGCCGTTAACCCGGCCAATACCCAGGCCTGGTATGCGGCGGTCTTCCAAAAAAACCGCGGACGGGTGCTAAGAACCTTTGACGGCGGCAAGACATGGCGAGAGATTTATTTCACGCCCCTGGAGCGTTTTGGAGTTTTCGATCTTCACTACGATCCGGCAAGCGGCATTCTTACCATTGTCACCGGCCAGGGAGGGGTTTTGGAATCGGAAGACAAGGGCGACACGTGGCGAGTGGTACGCTGGTTTGCCGATGGTCTGGTGAGGCTTATGGTGAGCCCGGTTAATCCTGGCGTGCGATTCGTCACCACTCCCGGCGGCAGCATTTTTCGCACCGAGAATCGCGGCGAGACTTGGGTGGACGCAACTCCGGCGCTACGCGAGTTTTCCGGATCAACCCAAAACCAGCGCTGGCTCATGGATAGGCGGGGCGTCATCTATCTTGGTTCGAACCGCGGGCTCCTTGCCTCTTACGACAGCGCTGCTACCTTTGAGGCCCCGCCCTTGATCATCCCGCCTGAGGCTCTGCCGGTTCTCGCCATAGCCGTGGATTTCCAGGATAGTTCCCGCCTCATTGTCGCGGCGGGAAACCAGCTTTACCACTCATCTGATCGCGGCGAGACCTGGGCTATCCTGCCCTCGCCGACTGCAACCAAGCGCATCAGCAATCTTTTAATTGACCGCGAGAAGCCGAAAACGATATATGCGGTGGTGCAGCCGTAATTCGGAAGCTCTAAATCCAAAATCCTAAATCCTAAACAAATTCAAAATTTTAGATTCAAATGTTCTAAAGGCGTGTTTCGGGTTTTGGTCATTGGGATTTGTTTAGGATTTAGAGATTAGAATTTAGGATTTTACTATCTGGTTTATGGAAGAGCTGCGTGTTAGATTGGACAAAATTTTATCGGATCTGAAAAGTGAGGTTGCGTCCTTTCGCACTGGTCGGGCCACGCCGGCTTTGGTTGAAGACCTGGAAATAGAGGCTTACGGCGCTCGCCAGTCGTTGAAGGCTCTTGCCGCCATTTTCGCTCCCGAGCCGCGTCAGATTGTCATTCAGCCGTGGGATAAAACCATTCTCCCGGCTATTGAAAAAGCCATTCAGTCATCTCCATTGGGCCTTAATCCAATTGCCGACAAGGATACCATCCGACTTGCGTTGCCGACGCTGACTGAAGAGCGCAAGCGCGATCTGGTAAAGCTCCTCAAGGAGAAGACGGAGTCATCGCGGATTCAGGTTCGCCGAGTGCGCGACGAGGCGATGAAGGAGATTGATGCCGAGGAACGAGCCAAAGAAATTTCGGAAGACGAAAAATTCCGAAGGAAGCAGGAGGCGGAGAAGACGGTGGGGGAGTATAACAAGAAGATCGAGGAGATGGGGCAGGCCAAGGAGCGGGAAATAATGGCCGGATAGCATGGAGGCAATTCCTGTCACAGCAGCAGTTATCGAACGCGATGGGAAAATTTTAATTGCAAGGCGATTGCCAACAAAGGCTTTCCCTGGAAAATGGGAATTTCCTGGCGGCAAGATCGAGCCGAATGAAACGCCCGAAATGTGTTTAGTCCGTGAAATTCGAGAGGAATTCGATGTCACCCCCGAAATAGAAAGAAAGGTTCTCGACTGGGATTTTGACTATGGGAACGGAAAGAAATTCCGGTTCTGCAGCTTCCGTTGTTCTATTTCGGGAGAACCAAAACTTCTGGCGCATAGTGCGATGGCTTGGGTAACACTGGATGAACTTTAAAACTTTGATCTTCTCGAAGCCGACAAAATCTTGGCAGAAGTCTTGAAAAAACGATGAAAAGGAAACGCTTGGACGAGTATCTCTTGAGGGGCGGTGTAATTCGAAATAAAGATGAGGCGTTCGTTATGGTCACCGAAGGCCGGGTTTTCGTGAACGGTCAAAAAGCCGTATCGCCCGCCCAGATGGTGGGCGGACATGACAGTATCGAAGTGCGGGGCGGTCGGGAGTTTGTTGGCAGAGGAGCGTATAAATTGGAAGCGGCTCTGGATAAATTCGGGGTGGAGGTTGGTGAGAAAATATGCGCCGATGTGGGTTCGGCTACCGGCGGGTTCGTCGAGGTGCTCTTGAAACATGGCGCGACCAAGGTTTACGCCATTGATGTCGGCCGCGGTAAGCTTGATATCAAACTTCGTGAAGATCCGCGGGTGGTGGCGATGGAAGGCGTGGATGTTCGGAAGCTCGAATCGCTCCCTCAACCCGTGCATCTTGCTACTATTGATGTTTCGCTGATATCCCTCCGGCAGATTCTGCCGACCGTCCGAAGGCTCCTCTCGCCTGACGGGATGGTTGTGGCCCTCTTCAAGCCGCAGTATGAAATTGAAGATAAATCGCTATTGAAGCACGGTATCCTCCGCGATGAGAAAGTCCGTGCCGAGCTTGTTGAGGCATTCCGCGTCTGGCTTCGGGAGCATAGCTGGCAGGAGCTCGGCTTCATGGAATCCCCGATCCGCGGGAGCGAAGGGAACGTGGAGTATCTTTTCCACCTGCAATCAATGAAAGCTGTAATAAATTAGAGCTTTGTTTACAGAATGCGCTGGAGGTTATCACCAAACGGGCAAGCCCTCTCGCTACGCGAAAATCCCCAGCGAGGATTTTCGCTGCACTTCGGCCTCGCTCTCGCCGCTTCGCGGCGAACCATGCCCGCTCGGCCTCAGATGCCGCTCGCAGAGCTTGCCCGTTTGGTGTAAACAACGCTGAAGGATTTTACATATAAGCTATTGAGGTACGCTGTTGTAACTCTTTTCATTGCAGGATAGAATTGTCCCCATGGTTCTCACAGTTGTCCTTTTTATTTTGCTCTTGGGGGTGCTCATTCTTGTCCACGAGTGGGGGCATTTTATTGTTGCCCGGAAGCTGGGAGTGAGGGTGGAGGAATTTGCTTTCGGTTTTCCTCCAAGAGTGGCTAGCTACACGCGCCGCGGCACGCGTTATGCCTTGAACCTCCTGCCTTTGGGCGGATACGTAAAGATTTTCGGCGAATCCGGCGAGTCGAGTCAGGATCCGCAAAGCTTCAGTTCGCGGCCATTGGGCCAGCGCTTTTGGATTATTATCGCCGGCGTTCTCATGAATGTGATTCTGGCCTGGTTTCTTTTTTCGCTCGGCCACGGATTAGGTTTGCCCACGGTGCTGGACGAGGGCGAGTTGCTCTCGGCCGGAGCCCGCGTCACTATTGTCGGCATAGCCCCGGGCTCGCCGGCCCAGAAGGCGGGTTTGCGCTTTGGGGACGCCATTCAAGAGTTAAAAGTTAAAAGCCTGTCCCGAGCAGAGTCGAGGGATGAAAAGTTGAAAGTTGAACAGATTGAGGAGGTGCAGCAATTTATTGAAGCTCATCGCGGCGAAGAAATTTCCATCGCCGTCCGCCGCGGTGGAGAGTTTTTTGAGACTGTTGCCCAGCCGCGCCTTGAACCGCCCTCGGGCGAGGGGCCGCTCGGCATTGCCATGGCGAGGGTGGGTATTGTTCGTTCGCCCTGGTGGCGAGCGCCGTGGGACGGTCTGAAAACCACCCTGACCGCGCTCGTCGCCATTACGCGGGCGCTCGTCAGCACGCTTAAAGACTTGCTCGTGCGAGGCGAGGTTGCCGCCGACGTGGCCGGGCCGGTCGGCATATTTGCTTTTGCCGATGAGACCAGGCGGTTGGGTATGGTTTATTTGATTGAGCTCGCCGGAATTCTTTCGGTGAATCTTGCCATTTTGAATATCCTGCCAATTCCGGCGCTTGACGGCGGCCGGGTGCTTTTCCTCTTTATAGAAAAACTCAAAGGCCGGCGGGTTCGACCGGCGCTTGAGCAGGCCATTCACACCATCGGCCTGGTCATGCTCCTTACCCTCATGGCCGTCATCACTTATCGCGATATAGTCCGGATCTTTTAGCTATTTGCAGCTTGGAGGCAAGTATGCTAAAGTGGTTTATTGAAGGACATCAGTTCTTCGAAAAGGTCACATAATTACTCGAATATCGCCATTTTACGAAGCATAAGGTGCTGCGAAGACGTAGTAACCATTTTCGTAAAATAGTACGTATTCGTAGCATCTCAATGTTTACGCGTGATTCTTCCGGCTTTGGGCCGCGACCAATGTTTACGCCCAAAGAAGGAGTTGCCTGGACCTGCGCGCAATGCAGCGCCGAGATCAAAGAGCTGCCGTTCCAGCCGCGAACCGACGAGAACGGCGTTCCAACCTCGCCTCTGTACTGCCGCGATTGCCATCGCGCCCGGATGCAAGATTCCGGACCGCGGCGACGGTACTAAGCCTAGGCTATTTGAAAACCCCGGTTCAAATCGGGGTTTTCAATTTAGCCAGGGATCGGATTAGCTATCTTAAGGTTGCGTTGGGGGCGGTGTTTTGCTAAGATATAACAGCTATGGAAGAAAAGAGTAATTTACTCGTTCCCGCGGCGATCATCGTTGCCGGCGCGATTGTTGCGGCGGCGGTGCTATATGTCGGTGGCTGGGGCGGGACAGGCCGAACTTCAACGCCTTCCAGCGACAGTTCGGTCGAAACCGCATCCGGCCAAGATTCCATTCCGGCCGCGAGCGCAGAGTTGGCCGACGATGATCCTTTCCTCGGCAAACCGGATGCGCCGGTGGCGGTAATTGAATTCGGGGATTTCCAGTGCCCGTTCTGCGGACGATTTTTTAAATCAACCGAGCCGCAAATCATTGAACACTATGTTAAAACCGGCAAGGTGAAGTTTGTCTATCGCGATTTTGCCTTCCTGGGACCCGAATCCGAATTGGCCGCGATGGCCGCGGAGTGCGCGGATGAGCAGGGGAAATTCTGGCTCTATCATGATTATCTGTATAATAATCAGCAGGGCGAGAATCAGGGAGCATTTTCCAAGGAGAATCTTAAGCGATTTGCCGGAATTTTGGGATTGGAAGCAGCCAAGTTTGACCAGTGTCTTGATTCGGATAAGTACCGGGAAGAAGTCCGCAAGGATACCGCCGATGGCCGTAGCGCCGGTATGAACGGCACGCCGACAACATTTATAAACGGCCGGATGGTTGTGGGCGCCCTTCCATTTTCGGAATTTGAGCAGATCATTGAGCAGGAGCTCGCCAAGTAGCATCACTTTAATTGGCAGGTTTCGTTTCGCAACCCTCTTGACGACTTTGCTATACTGAAAATGGAAGAATCACTGGTCTCTTGTAACTTATGGCCAACATCAAAATATATACCACTCCCCATTGCGTCTTTTGCAGGATGACCAAAGATTTTTTTGGATCGAATAACATCCAGTATCAGGAGTTCGACGTGGCTTCGGATGTCAAGGCGCGAGAGGAGATGATTCAAAAGTCGGGGCAGTTTGGCGTTCCCGTGACCGACATTGACGGCCAGCTCGTCATCGGCTTTGACCGCGCCCGCTTGTCCGAACTTTTGGGGGTCAAGTAAGGGAGATTTTTGTTGTCACATTATTCAAACATTCATTTGAATGTTTTAGTGATGCTAATGGCTTTTGGTCGCTGTCGAGTTATGCATCGAGTCCAAAATGTCAGGAAATTGGGAATAATCCGCAAGGAGCGCTATGTTGGGTTGGCGCGGCTTTTTTTCGCCGCCGCCGATCCGGCACGCATCAAAATTATGTTGCGGCTTGGACAAAGAGGCGAGGCCTGCGTCTCGGATATTGCCCGCGAGCTCGGCATGAGCGTGGCCGCAACTTCGCATCATCTGCGGATTCTCCAGTCCTGCCGATGCTTGCATACCGTCCGCAGCGGGAAGATGGTCTGCTATAAGTTTTCGCCTAATGCCTTTTCTAATATGGTCATCAGGTTTTTACATAAGACGGCTTCATGAATCGAGTACTCATTATTCTAACTGTTTCCATCAGCGAAGCATTCGGCATATGACATGGACTATCCACTAATCATTCCTGTCTTCATCGCCGGAGTCCTAACCTTCCTTGCGCCTTGCACCCTGCCCTTGGTGCCTGCATATTTGGGGTTCATCAGTGGGGTATCGCTCGGTGAGCTCCAGGATCCCACGCGGGCCAGGCTGGTCCGCGGGAAGATTTTCTTAAATGGTCTTGCCTTTGTCATCGGCTGGACGGCAGTTTTTGTCATCCTGGGGACACTAGTTGGTTTCATCGGCTCGGCACTTGTGCCATATCGGCAGTGGCTCGCCAGGATTGGTGGCATTTTCGTTATTGTTTTCGGGCTCTTCATGTTGAACATCATGAAAATTCCGTTCTTGGCGCGGGAGCGGGCGCTCGCCGTGCCGACTATCTTCGAGCGTGGGAAGCCGGTGAATTCCCTCGTCCTCGGTGCCGCCTTCGGACTCGGCTGGACCCCCTGCGTGGGTCCGATTTTAGGCTCGATCCTGCTCTTAGCTTCGACCACGACCACGGCGTTGAAGGGAGCCGTCCTTCTCTCGGTCTTTTCACTCGGGCTCGCCGTGCCGTTTCTGGCCATTGCCGCCGGCATAGGGCAAGCTTCACAATTCATTGAGCGGCGTACGCGTTATCTACATGTCGTTTCTGTCATCGGCGGCATTTTGTTGATTTTCCTCGGCATCCTCCTTTTAACCGACCGCATGGACCTGCTTATCTACTACGGCTACCGTTTCTTCCGTTTCATCGAATACGAACGGCTTCTCGACTACCTCTAACGGCGATATACTATCCCTATGGTCCGCATCCAGGTGCTCCACAATCAAGAATGTAATTTCTGGCAGCACGCCTGGAAATTACTTGAAGACTTCATCCGCGAAAAGAACCTTGATGCCAACCTTGAGGAAGTACTGATCGCGAATGATGAAGAAGCGGTGAAGTATCATTTTTTCGGCTCGCCGCATATTTTGATCAACGGCCAAGACCTTGATCCGGAAGCTCGCCGCGTGTCTAACTTCCATACTGGCGGCTGTCGCCCTTATTTCTACAAAGATAAACACTACGACTATCCTCCGCGTCAGATGATCGAGGAGGTCATTGCACGGCTCACATGATGCCAATATGCGAATTTTGTGCTAATCTACGAATTGCGAATATCTCATGGCCGCTGACTACGATGTAAAACAGCAAGAACGTGAGCGGGCTATTGCGCGGGCGCGATGGCGGAAGATCATGCGGTGTTCAATATGGACCGCGCTTATTGCGGTAGCCGTCGCCGGAACTGTTTTTGCTTTGGTGCGTTTCAATCAGCGCAGCAGCACTGGCCCGGGCATGACGATCCCTGACCAGGGTGCGCAGCATGTCTCGCTCGGCACGCCGTTTGATTACAACTCCAACCCTCCGACCTCCGGGCCGCATCATGCCAGTCCCGCCGAGTGGGGCGTCTATAAAGAGGAAATTCACGATCAGATTCTTATCCATAATCTTGAACACGGCGGCATCTGGGTAGCCTATAAACCCGGCGTCAGTCCCGATGTCATCTCTAGGCTTGAGGCTGTTGCCAGTGAGTTTGGCCGCAAGGTGATAATGGCCCCCCGGCCGGCCAATGACGCCGATATTGCTCTGGCCGCATGGAATCATCTTGATAAATTCTCAGCGGCAGAGTTTTCAGAAGAACGGGTGCGGAATTTCATTAAAGCTTATCGGAATAGAGGGCCGGAGTTCGTGCCTTGATTGTCCAAATTTGCGAGCGATTTCACTGGGCGAAGCAAATTTGGTTACAATCAAGAGCACCCCGTACTCATTTTGCCCTGTTATCTATAAATGTTTGGCTTTGATAGTACCTCGCAAGCTCTCGTAGCCCGCGCGGGCCGAATAGGCCCATCCCGTTTCAGACGAAGCGGGCTACGACGGGCAGTCAAGTAAAATGAGTGCGGGGTCGCCTCGATCTAAAAAATGATGTCCATGCTCGCCAGATATCGACACATCTCCTTCGATCTCGATGGAACGCTTGTGCACACCGTTCCGGAGTATCGATATGCAATTGTCCCGAAGGTTGTTCACGAGCTCGGTGGAGCGATTAAAGAGGAGCGCGCTATTGATCGGTTTTGGTTTGAGGCTTCACGGGATGAGGTCATTCGGAGAGAATTCAAAGTTGAGCCGGCTAGCTTTTGGCACCTGTTTCGTATCCTGGACACATCAGAACAGCGTTCTCGCCATACGCGAGCTTATGATGACGCTGAGCTGACTCTGCGGAAGCTGAAAGCGATGGGGAAAATTACCTCCGTCATCACTGGCGCTCCGCACTGGATTGCTGATATGGAGGTACAGAAACTTAACGGCGCTCCACTTGATATGCATTTTTCGATTACTGATAGCCAGTTTAATGGAAAACCAGATCCGGCGAGTTTTCACTTCATCCTCAAGAAACTGAACGTGTCCCCGCGGGAGACCCTCTATGTTGGCAATAGTAACGAAGATGCGTATTATGCAAGGAACGCGGGTGCTGATTTTTTATACTTGCAGAGAAAAGAACACCAATTCAATCTCCGAGATTACGCCGTAGGAACTATTGATTCGTTGGACCACTTATTCATGAGGCAGTGGAAAGTAGTTTCACCTACTGCCTTGTAGACTTTGGGTTTTTCCATGTACGATCTTATCATCATCGGTGGCGGCCCGGCCGCAGTCGCGGCAGGCGTCTACGCCGCCCGGAAAAAATTAAAGACCCTCCTCATAACCGAATCCTTTGGCGGGCAGTCCATGGTTTCGGATAACATTGAGAACTGGATCGGCGAGAAAATGCTCACCGGCTTTGATTTGGCCAAGAAACTTGAAGAACACGTGCGCGCGCAGGAAGGCATTGAGATCAGGATGCCGGAGCGCGTGACCAAGGTGAGCGAGATTCTGTGCACCAATGGGAAACGGCCTTGCGATTTTCTAGTGGAAACCGACAAGGGCGGCCAGTATGAGACCAAGACGGTTGTCGTTACTTCCGGCTCCAGACGCCGGAGATTGGGCGTGCCTGGCGAGGATAAGTTTGAGGGCCGGGGCGTGGCGTTTTGCAGCACTTGCGATGCGCCTGTATTCGCCGGCAAGCGCGTGGCTGTAATCGGTGGTGGAAATGCTGGACTCGAAGCCGTGGTTGACCTCTTTCCATATGCCACGGAGATTTATCTTATGCATCGGGGCGATGCGCTCAAAGGCGACGAGGCCACGCAGGAAGAAATCGGGAAAAATCCCAAGGTGAAAATAATTTTGAATGCCGAGACGCAGGAAATTCTGGGCGACAAGTTCGTGACCGGCTTCCGCTACAAGGATGCCAAGAGCGGGGAAGTGCGGGAACTGGCTTTGGACGGTGTGTTTGTGGAAATAGGCGCGGTTCCGAACTCAGAGATTGTAAAGGAGCTGGTCAACCTCAACAAGTTCGGCGAAATCACGATTGATCACAAGACCGCCTCAACCTCGAAGCCCGGTATCTTTGCCGCCGGCGACGTCACCGATGAGATGTATAAGCAAAACAACATCTCGGCCGGCGACGGAGTGCGGGCCGCGCTCTCGGCCTATGCCTACATTCTCGGCGTTAAGAAACAAAGCCCGGCCGTGGAGCGAGCGGAGAATCACTTATTCCATCCCGCGGCCAAAGCCTAAATGTTTTTCCATCGAGCGAAAAGCCCCTGTGCATGGGGTTTTTCTCGCGGAATTCATGGCCATGGTATACTGGAAGCATGAAAGCGGTCAGACTGGAGGTGCTTCATTCGCCGGGATGCCAGATTTGCCGGGCCTTTGATGAGTTCTGGGGCTCAATTTCAAAAGAATGGCCGAATGTCAGTTACAAGAAGATTGAGCTCACCACGCCAGAGGGACAAGAGATGGTTCAGAAATACATGGTCTTCTCCTCACCGGCTATCGTGTTCAATGGTGAGCTTTTCCAAATGGGAGGATTTGATCGGGAGAAGTTTGTTGCAAAGCTTGAAGAACTCTCTGAATCATGAATCTCGAATCAGGAATCAGGGAGCACGGTTACGCAATTCCTTGATTCATGATTCGTGCTTCTTAATTCTTACACATCGGTAAAAGCATGACATTCGTCTCAAAACTTAGGCCGGAATGGGCTTTGCGTTTGGGCTTGGGCGTAATGTACGCCTACTCCGGCTACGACATTTTTGTCCACCCCACGGCCTGGTACTGGGCCGTCCGGCCTCTGCCGCAATTCCTGCAAGTTATCATCAACAACCAAATCGGCATCAACAATTATCTGAAAATTCAGGCGATAGGGGAGCTCGCGTTGGCTTTCCTCTTTTTTGCCTGGTTTTTGCCGTGGCGGTTCGTGCGTGCGGCCTCGGCATTAGCCGCTCTGGAGATGGTGCTGATTCTTTGGTTGGTAGGCGTTGATGCCATCACCTTCCGCGACATCGGACTTCTCGGGGCCGCGTTAGCATTACTTGCACTTTCTTTCCGTTGAGCGTTGAGATGGAGCAGTCCGGAAAACTGAAAGTTCTCTTGATCTCATCAGCCCTCGGACTCTTTGCCGTCGTCGTATTCGGTCTGTTTTGGTTTTTCTTCTTGGGTCCGGAAACGCCGGTGGGATTCGGTTGGTATCTTTTCAGTTTTGCCGCGGGACTCTCCATGATTGTTCTTCCCTGCACCCTGCCTCTGGCCTTCGTAATTGTGCCGCTGTCTATGGGCAAAGGCGCGGCCAAGGGCTTTGGCATTGCCATTGCCTTCGGGCTTGGCGTGGCCATCACCCTCTCCATGTACGGTGTGATTGCGGCGATTGTCGGCGAGGTTTTTATCGGCACTTTTGCCGCGCCGCTTGAAACAGTCAAAAACTGGCTATACTTCATTGCCGGTCTTTTTGCTTTTGGGTTTGCTCTCGGTGAATTAGGGTTGGTGAGATTTCGGATGCCTTCCTACACCGGCGCGGCCCCGGCCTTTATTCAGAAACAGCAGGATTATCTCAAAGCGCTACTCTTGGGGCTTTTCCTCGGCAACATCGGCGTGGGTTGTCCGCACCCGGCCACGCCGGTAATCTTGACCCGCATTGCCGCATCCGGCGACGTTTTCTACGGCTGGATGCTCTTTTTTGTGCACGCCATCGGCCGAATCCTGCCGCTTCTCCTCCTCGCGGCCCTGGCCATTCTGGGTGTAAATGCCCTTAGTTGGCTGGTGGCTAGGAAAGAGAAGGTTGAACGCGCCACCGGCTGGGGCATGGTCTTCGTCGCCGGTTTCATCTTGGTGCTTGGACTCTTTTCGCACGACTGGTGGGTATATTCGGGCCAGCATACCCTTCTTGAGGAACTCACCCAGGAGGAGCGCTTCTTGGGCATCATCGTCTCGCGTTTCAACCTGGCCGAGCCGCCGCATACCCACGAAATTCCCACTGGTCGGGGACTATTTGATTTGCCTTTATGGCTTGGCAATTGGGTACTGGTGGGACTATGGGTACTGCCGATGTGGTGGTACTACGTAAAAAAATCAAAAGGCAAAAATCAAAAATCAAAAATGGCTACAGGGACGGCGGAAGAAGGCGATGAAGAGCGAATTGAGGCTAGGGTGAGGCCGTATCGTTTTTGGCTATTCGCGACTCTGACGGCGCTCTTGGCGCTCACGTTTGTCTGGGTTCTTCCGGACCGTTTCTTGAATCACACCGCTCGTTTTGAGGAGGCACATGAAGAAGGCGAGATGGCCACCGGAGAGCCGCATGGGGCGCTGTATCATGAGGAAAGCGAAGTGCGGCAAGGTTTGGCCGTGAATTTTAATATCACTCCGGCACCGGTAATAGCCGGCACACCCGCCCGCTTGGATTTCTTTGTCAACGAAAAGCCGGCCAATGTTCAGGTGTCGGTTTACCAACTGGACATTGAACATGGAAAACCGATGCATGTCATCGGCGTGCGGGACGATCTTAACGAATTTTTCCACATCCATCCCCAGCCGGCCTCGACTCCGGGATTCTTTATGGTTGATTATGTTTTTGGCCAACCCGGCCTTTATAAAATCTGGTCCGAAATCAGAAAAGATGGAGTGAATCATGCCTTTGGCCACCCCGAGATAGAAGTTCAGGGGATGGGACTAAGAAGCGATAAACAGATTTCGTTTGGCCGCAATGTTATTGTTGGCGATTATCAAGTGTCATTAGAATTGGATGAACCGCTGGCTAAAAACCAGGAGGCTCATCTTTCCTTTGATATCCATACCCTCACCGGCCAGGAGGTTGCGGTAGAGTCCTACCTCGGAGAAAAGATGCACCTTGTGGTGATTAAAGATGATCTGAAACAGTTTACCCATGCCCATCCCGAAAGCGGGAGCGGCGATATGCACGGCGTTGGGCCGGTTAACGAAGCCAGGGCTCATGGCCCCGAGGAAGCTCCCGGTGTTGCTGGCCCGGCCGAGGAAGATGAAACTATTGAGTTCCACATAACATTTACGGAAGCCGGACTTTACAAGGCCTTTGCCCAGTTCCGGCCGGCCGGCACGGCTTTAGCTGAGGATGAGGCGCTTAGCGCAAGCTTCTGGATCAGGGTGGAGGAGAAAGCACCCTCGGCCATACCCGATAAAGTCTGGTATACCATAATTTCTCTCATTCTGATCGTGTTCCTCTCATGGGGGGTGAAGCGCTACATCGAAGGAGCTCGGCGGACATGAATAAGTACTTCATCTTAATCGGCATCGGTGCTTTAATCATCATCGGTGGCATTATCTATCGCATCTTCTTACTCCCTGAGGAGTCCGTTCCGGTCACAACAGGCAAGGTGCGCGAGATCACCATTGTTGCGGCCAAGGATCAATGGCGGTTCGTGCCCGAGGTGATCGAGGCGGATCGCGGTGATAAAATTATCGCCACAATCGTAAATGAGGACGACTACGACCACGGCATCTCCATTGACGCCTTCGGCGTATCACAGCGCATGCCGGCAAATTCCATCATCAAGGTCGAGTTCGTGGTTACCCAAGAGGGCGACTTCCCCTTCTACTGCTCGGTGCCGTGCGGCGAAGGTGAGGTGGACGGCGTCAAGCGCACCCACTTCGATATGGTGGGGAAGATCCATGTGAGGAGCATCATCTTAGGGACGCAGTAGCTATGACCAAGCTCGTGCTCAAAGTGAAAGGCATGCATTGCGCGTCTTGCTCGACGCTCATTGACAAACTCATCGGCAAGCAGCCGGGGGTGGTTTCGATTAAGACCAACTACGGCGCCGAGAAGACGGCGATTGAGTTTGACGAGGCCAAAGTTTCGCTTGCGAAAATTGACGAGCTCATGAACAAGCTCGGCTACGACCTTATCCGGCCGGATGAGCCGGGATTCACCGCTGCAGACGAGGAGAAGATTGAGGCGAGGCGCATCAAGGAGGCCGGGCGTCGGGCGATTGCAAGCTTCGTTCTGGCTTCGCCGATCGTCGTTTACTACATGCTGATCCACATGTTTAACCTCCAGCATGTACACGCTATTTTCGGCATTGACCTTAATTACGTTTACTGGATTCTTTCCACACCCATTCAATTTGTCATCGCCTGGCCGTTTTACCGCAATTCCTTTACCGCGATCCGCGTCGGCTCGGCCAACATGGACGTTTTGGTCGCCCTCGGTACCTCGGCGGCCTATTTTTATTCGATGATCGGGTTTTTATTCTTCAACATTGACCATCCTTTCTGGGAATCTTCGGCCGCGCTTCTTTCCTTCATCATCCTCGGCCGCTACTTTGAAGCCGTAGCCAAGGGCCGGGCCTCCGCGGCAATCAAGGAGCTTCTCAAGCTCGAGGCCAAGGAAGCGCACGTGATTCGAGATGGGGAGGAAGTTACAGTGCCAATTGATCAGATTCGCAAAGGCGAGACGGTCGTTGTCCGGCCGGGAGAGAAGATTGCGGTTGACGGCGTGATTCTTGATGGCAAGACACATATTGATGAGAAGGTGGTCACCGGCGAATCAATGCCCGTCGGAAAGAGCGCGGGCGATGAGGTCATAGGGGCTACGGTCAATCAGGAGGGTTTCATTAAATTCAAAGCCACCAAAGTGGGCAAAGAAACGCTTTTGTACCAGATCATCCAGATGGTGGAGGAGGCCCAAGCACGACGCGCCCCTATTCAAAATTTGGTGGACAAAATCAGCGAGTATTTCGTGCCCACGGTCGTGGTGCTCTCCGTAATCACTTTTGTCGTCTGGTATTTCATCTTTGCCCTTCCATTCCGCGCCGGGCTTTTGCGCATGATTGCGCTTTTGGTTATTTCCTGCCCCTGCGCCATGGGCCTGGCCACGCCCACAGCCTTGATCGTCGGCATTGGCCGGGCGGCCAAATTCGGCATTATCCTGAAAGGCGGAGAAGCCCTGGAAAAAGCCTACAAAGTTCAGGCCATTGCCTTTGACAAGACCGGGACGCTGACCATTGGCAAGCCCGTGGTGACGGATGTGGTCGTATCTGGAGGATTTTCGGACGATGAGGCCTTGAGGCTGGCCGGGGCACTTGAGACCGGATCAGAGCATCCGCTGGCCCGGGCAATTGTCGAGCGCGCCAAGCGGCTTAATGAGGCTCTGCCGCCGGTTACGGATTTCCAGGCCGTGGCCGGGCTGGGAGTTCAGGGAAGAGTTGATGGCCGGGCAGTATATGTCGGCAACGCCGCCTTTATGACTAATCTCGGCATTGATGTCGAGAATTACGCCGCAACCGTGGAGCGTCTCCAGAATGAAGCCAAAACCGCGGTCTATGCGGTCAGAGAAAAAACAGTTATGGCCGTCATTGCCATGGCCGACACCCTTAAGCCTTATGCCAAAGAAGCTATTCGCGAGTTGAAGCGCATGGGTAAAGAGATCATCTTGATCACCGGCGATAATCCAAAAACCGCCCAGGCCATTGCCCGCGAGCTCGGAATTGAGCGCGTTCTTGCCCAGGTGCTTCCCGGTGTGAAGGCCGATGTTATCAGAAAGCTGCAGCAAGAGGGCAAAAGCGTGGCCATGGTCGGCGACGGCATCAACGATTCGCCGGCTCTGGCTCAAGCCGATGTCGGAATTGCCGTTGGCTCCGGCACAGACGTTGCGGTTCAGACCGGACAGGTTATATTGGTGAAAGACGATCTTCGCGACGTTGTTACCGCGATTCAGCTCTCCGGCAAGACCATTAAGAAAGTGTGGCAAAACCTTTTCTGGGCGTTTATATATAATGTACTGGCCATCCCCATTGCCGGCGGAGCGCTCTATCCAAACTATTCCTTCATCCATCCGATTTTCCGCTACCTTCCGTCAGGATTTACGTTGCGCCCGGAGATCGCCGGATTCGCCATGGCGTTCAGTTCTGTTTCGGTAGTCACCAATTCGCTGCTCTTGAGGCGGTATACGCCGCCGATTGAGCGCAGGGTAAAATAGGGAAATATGGAAATTGATTTAAAAATTGAAGGGATGCATTGCTTCCGCGCTGCCTCCTGTAGTCGGCAGCGCTCCCAAGAAACCCTCGGTTTCTTGCGCTCGCTCCGCTCGCTGATTTCCGACACGGGGAACCGTTTGGATGGTTCCCCGACCCCCTCCTTCCACAGTGCATACCCGCCGGGTGATTTTTGATGAATCATTTTTCAGGTAAATAACTACATGGAGAAGATAGAATTACACATCGAGGGTATGCACTGTGGCGCTTGTGCCGCCGGGATCCAGATGTTCGTCTCACAGATGGATGGGGTGAAGTCGGTGTTTGTGGACTACGCCGGCAAGAAGGGAGCGGTGGAGTTTGATTCAGCCAAGGTGAAGAAAGAAGATATTGTGAAGGCCATTGCCGAACTCGGCTACAAAGCCGTATAGCCAGGTATCGAGGGCATCAATGAAATGAGGCAGTGTTGCTACACTGCCTCACGGCTGATTTTAGTGGTGGATTCTTTGCTGGCGCTCTTTCGGATCACGATGCGGGCGCGGCTCAGGATCGCATGCACGACGAGCGCTCCGGCAAGACTGGCAGGGATTATTCCGACGATAAGCGACCAGCCTATGATTTTCAAGACGAGGGCAACATCCGGCCGGATCGCAATCAAGTATTCGGCATGGACGAGGGCTGTCCCGGGGACGAGGCCAGCGGCTAGAATCAGCAGGAAGGCGGCAAGGCGCATCACCGGTTCACCTCCTTTCAGGGCATGGGCGGGTTTATCCGGGCGCCGATGACGAGGAGGGCGTTGGGCGGCATCTCGGTCACCTTTGAGCGGAGGGCAATGCCCCACGCGTGCGTATCTCCGCGCTCGATCCATCCTCCGGCGAGCCCGAATCGTACGTGAATCTTTCCGACCGCACGTTCAAAATCCTCTCGGCGTACCCGGGGTACGCGTTCCAGGACCCGCGCCCAGAGCTCTTCTTTGCTTTGGAAGGTATTCGGGGGTATGGAGTGTAAGATTTCAAAGACCACTTGTGTCAGCATGGTGCTCTCCTTTCCGGTGCTGGTTTATGCTACTTTAGTAGTATATGAAACCCGCGCGAATTGCAATCAATGGCTTTGGCAGGATTGGGCGCTCCTTTTTCCGGGCGGCCTTCGGTATGCCGGAGTTCGAGATTGTGGCCGTCAATGACCTCACTGATGCCTGGACTCTTGGCTACCTACTTAAGTATGACTCGGTCTACGGGCGGTATGAAAGAATGGTGAATTCGACTGAGCGGGCCATAGTGGTAGACGATTATGAAATTCCGGTGCTGGCCGAGAAGGATCCGGCGAGGCTTCCCTGGGAGAAACTAAACATTGACGTCGTGGTGGAATCCACCGGGTTTTTCACGGACGGCTCCAAAGCCAAGGCGCACCTTGATGCCGGAGCCAAGCGCGTGGTCATCACCGCTCCGGCCACAGGCGAAGTGACGACGGCTTTAATTGGAGTCAATGATGATAGGTTCAAAAAGCCCGGCCCCCTCACCTGTAATGCCTCTTGCACCACCAATTCAGTTGCCCCGGTGCTTCAGATTCTGCTGGAATCTTCGGGTATTAAAAAAGCAAGCATGATTACAGTCCACGGCTACACCGCCAGCCAACGCTTGGTGGACGCCCCAGATGCCAAGGACCCCCGGCGGGGAAGAGCTGCGGCGGTGAACATTGTGCCTTCGACCACCGGCGCGGCCGAGGCGGTGATCCAGGCCATTCCCGAACTTGAAGGGAAGTTTGATGCCGTGGCCATTCGCGTGCCAACTATCACAGGCTCGCTCTCGGTTATCACCGCACTCCTTGCAAACCCCGCGGATGCTAGAAGTTTGAACGACCTTTTCCGAGCTTCGGCGAGCGCGGCCCGCTGGTCGCATGTGCTCAAGGTCACTGATGTTCCTATTGTCTCAACAGATGTCATTGGTGAGCCATATGGCGCTATTATTGACGCGCTACTTACGCGGGTGACGGACGATAATCTGGCTACGATTTTCTCCTGGTATGATAACGAGGCCGGCTACACCGCCACCCTTATCGAACACGTCCGGCGGATAGCCGCGACATTGTAGAGATCAGCGCCCCCCTCCTTTCGATCGAAAGGAGGGGGTTTGGAATTGTTAAGCTTCTCTGCTAGAATTCAATCGCTATGCGCCAATCCAAACTCTTTGGTAAGACCCTACGTGAAGATCCCAAGGATGAGGTGGCGGCCAATGCCCGGCTTTTGGAGCGGGCCGGTTTTGTCTACAAAACCATGGCCGGAGCTTATGACTACCTGCCTCTTGGTTACCGCGTGCTTGAAAAGATAAATAGAGTCATTCGCGAGGAGATGAACGCCCTCGGCGGCCAAGAGATCCTTTTGACCGCACTCCAGCCCAAAGAGCGCTGGGCCAAATCCGGGCGCTGGGAGTCGCTCGGCGCGATTATGTATCAATTCAAGGATCACTCCGGCCGCGAGGTCGGCCTGGCCCCGACCCACGAGGAGCCGCTCGCCGAGATTGCCGCGCGTTCAGTTTTTTCATATAAGGATCTTCCGCTTTTCGTATATCAAATCCAGAACAAATTCCGCGATGAGCCGAGGGCGAAATCTGGGCTGATGCGCGGCCGCGAGTTTTTGATGAAGGATCTTTACAGTTTCCATCGCGACGAGCGGGATTTGGATCGCTTCTATGAGAAAGCCGACGAGAGTTACCGCAAAATCTTTAAGCGCCTGGGCCTGGATTTTTACGTCACCGAAGCTTCGGGCGGCACCTTTACCAAGCAATTCACCCACGAGTATCAGGTCTTGTCCGAGGCGGGTGAAGATCACATTATTTACTGCCCGCGCTGCCGCTATGCCCAGAATCAGGAGATTACCACCATGCGCCTGGGCACGAAATGCCCCAAGTGCATGCAGGGTACGATCCAGGCCGGGAAAGCCATAGAAGTCGGCAATATTTTTAAGCTGGGAACGAAGTTTGCGGCCGCCTTTGGACTGTATTACACTGACGAGCGCGGAGCTAGGCAGCCTGTGGTCATGGGTTCCTATGGCATCGGGCCGGGACGGCTGATGGCTACCATAGTAGAAGTCAATCACGACGAAAAAGGCATTATCTGGCCGGAGATTGTCGCGCCGTATCAGGCGCACCTCCTAGAGGTTAAAAGTTTAAAGTTAAAAGTTAAAAGTTTTGCCGAGGCGCTTTATAAAAAGCTCCTTGCCAAAGGCGTGGAGGTGCTCTACGATGATCGGGATGACAAGAGCGCCGGCGAGAAGTTTGCCGATGCTGATTTGATCGGCATTCCCTGGCGAGTGGTGGTGTCGGAGAAAAGTTTGGAGAAAAAGGGCGTGGAGGTGAAAAAGAGGGGCGAAGAGAAGGGGAGGGTGGTGAGCGTGGAGAGGCTGTTGAAGATGGTGGCAAAGTAGCTTGGCAAGTGGCTTTGGAAAACTTCGCAAAACTCCACCGAGGTTTTGCTCATCGCCGGCCTCCTCACTCGCCTCGCTTCGTTCGGCACCGTGGCCGCTCGTCGGCCGAGCGTTTCCAAAGCCACATTGCCGAGCTCTTCCCAACGCTGGATGGGATGGCATGGGATTGACTCACGTTTTCGTCATTAGGATTTAGTCATTCACGAGCCGACATGCTGAATAGACTTTTCGGACTGTTTTCAAAAGATATAGGCATTGACCTGGGCACGGCCAATACTTTGGTCTATGTCCGCGGGCGGGGGATTGTGATTAACGAGCCCTCGGTGGTGGCCGTGAACCAGAAAACCGGCCAGATTGTTCAGGTGGGGACGGAAGCGCGAAAAATGGTCGGCCGCACTCCCGGCCATATCACCGCCATCCGGCCGCTCACCCAGGGCATCATCTCGGATTTTGAGGTCACCGAGGAGATGCTCCGCTACTTTATTCAAAAGGTGCATGGAGGCTCGGTGGCCCAGTTGGCGCGGCCGCGCGTGGTCATCGGCATTCCCTCGGACGTGACCGAGGTGGAGAGAAAAGCGGTGGAAGATGCGGTCAAGAACGCCGGAGCGCGCGAGGTTTTTTTGGTGGAGGAGCCAATGGCCGCGGCCATCGGCGTAAGGCTGCCGGTGCAGGATGCGGTCGGCTCGATGGTTGTGGATATCGGCGGCGGCACTTCAGACATTGCCGTGATTTCTCTTGGCGGGATCGTCGTTTCGAAGAACTTACGCATTGCCGGCGATCGCCTTAACGAAGATATCATCCGTTTTGCCCGGGATGAGCATAAGCTTCTTTTGGGCGAGCGCACGGCCGAGGATTTAAAGATTGCCATCGGCTCGGCCGTGGAGCTTGAAGAGCCGCTGGAGGCGGCCATGCGCGGACGGGATCTGGTTACCGGCCTGCCCAAGGAGGTCATTGCCGACGATGCGGAGATTCGCCGGGCCATGCGCCATTCCATCAACACCCTGATTACCACGATCAAGGCGACGATTGAAGCTACTCCGCCCGAACTTGTGGCCGATATCATGCACCGCGGGGTTGTGCTCGTCGGTGGCGGGTCGCTTTTACGCGGCCTAGATCGGCTGGTGGCCGAGGAGACGCGTATTCCGGTAGAGGTGGCCGAGGATCCGATGAGTGCGGTGGTGCGCGGAACCGGCGTTATCTTGGAGAATCTCGACAACCTGGCCGAGGTTCTGGTCAGCCCCGGATATCAGAGAGCGCCAACACTGTGAAAATCCTAAATCCGAAATTCTAAATTCGAAATAAATCTCAATGTCCCAAATGACGCGAAGCGTCATCCTGAGCGAAGCGAAGGATCTCACGAGATCCTTCGGTCGCTTCGCTCCCTCAGGATGACAACAAAGTTGTCAATTTTGAATTTGTTTAGGATTTAGAGTTTAGGATTTCAAATTTCAAAGTTGGGTATGACCTTGCGGCGAAAAGTTCTCCGAATGCTCGGCGTGGCAATCATTGTAGGATTGCTTGTTTTTTTAGGCGGGAGCCCATTTGGCGGGCAGTGGCGAGCCGGAGCTTTTGATTTGATGGTGCCAATGTTTTCGGCAGTGCGAAGCGGGGGAGAATGGTTTTTGGGAATTATTGGCGCGAGCTCGGGGAAAAAGATCCGGGAGCTGGAGGCGGAGCGGATTAAGCTTCTTGCCGAACTTGCGCGGCGCGAGGAGCTGGTGCGTGAAAACGAGGTTCTTCGCGCGGCCCTTACCCTGCGTCAGGAAGGAGAAGAGGGGGTGATGGCTTCAACCGTGGTCGGGGTCTTCCGCGAAGGCCGAGATGAATTCCTACTCCTGGATCGCGGCACCGCCGACGGCATCGGCGTCGGGGACCTAGTCATCAGCCGCAATCGGGTTCTCGGGGGAACAGTGGTGGATGTTGGAGCGAATTCTGCCCGGGCCATCCTCCTATCCAGCCCTTCGCGGAGTACGGATGTGATTTTTGCCGGCCGGGACCTCAGGGCCATTGCCCGGGGCAACAACTCAGGCGAGCTTATTGTTGAGCTTGTTCCTCAGGAGGCCGAGGTGGCGGTGGGCGATCTTTTGGTGGCCTCCCCGCGTTCAACCGGCGGCCGGAGATCAATTTTGGTCGGCCAGGTTCGTGCGGTCAGGCCAGCCGAGCATGAGGTGTTCAAGGCGGTGCGGGCCGTCCACCTCTTTGATCCGGCCGAGGATGACGTATTGGTGTTACTTGCTCCATGAATTTTATCTCCTGGTTTATTTTGTATCTGGCCCTGCTGTTTCTTGAGATTTCCGTCCTGCCTAATTTTTTTACTGCGGCCGGGCCAGCCATTTCTCTTTACGCCCTGGCCTTGGGGCTCGCCTGGCTTGATTTCAGGGCCGGGTTGTGGCTCGCCGCCGCCGGAGGATTGATGCGCGACATATTAAGTCCAATCGGGGTGGTCCCGCAGACTCTTGTCATCTTCACCGTATTTTTTGCCATCCACCTTTTCAGGATTAGCGCCCAGTGGGATGAGCCTCTGGGCCGGATCGCTGGGGCGGCAGTCGGACTAGCCGCCATTATACCCGGGTGGGTGGTGGCCTCATTGGCATCTAGCGTCCTTTTTGATTTGCCCATGCGCGCCATTGGCTGGGCGGATATTACCAATCGGCTGGCTATTCAGGAGATGGCTGCGGCGGCTTTAGGGTTTTTGGGTTTTGCCGTGCTGATGGGGCGGCGTTCCCGTCGAAGTCGCGCCCGGAAACTTACTTACATTTAGAGACGGCTATGAAGTCCTGGCTTCAAAAAACTTTTTGGATTCGACGCGAGGATGTTGAGATTGCGCCGGAGGAGATTTTCATGGACGCGATCAATGTTCCCGGCTTCCGCCACGAGATGCAGGAGGGCCGGATTGAGCGGCCCATTGGCCGGCGATTCATCCTCGCCTTCGGGGGCTTCGTCGCCGCGGGGTTGATGGTCGTCACCGGCCGCCTGATTGAGCTTCAACTGGTGCGGGGCCAGGACCTCGCCGAGCAAGCCAGGGCCAACAAAACCTACCCCATTCTCATCTCCCCGCCGCGGGGAATTTTTTATGACCGGAATCATAAGCCCCTGGTTGAGAACGCCCCGACCTTCGTAATTTCTCTCAGCCCGGCGCTCTCGCCTAGCGATGAGGCGTTCGGTGAGGTTCTGGGGCGCTTGACGGCTATCCTGGGGGAAAGCATCGGGGAGTTGGCTGAGGCCAACGGCGTTCGGGCCGAATATGCGGATGGCGAGGAGCTTTTGGTCCGGTCAGCCTGGCCGGATGAGGTATTTGCGGCCAGCGGCGAGCTTCGGACCGCGGTGCTTGAAATCAAATCAAGGCCCGATGATTTTCCGGGCGTCTCCGCGGTGGAGGCCGGCCGCCGGCAATATATCCTGGGGGACCTTTCTAGCCACCTTTTGGGCTATGTGGGCCGGCCGAGCCGCGAGGACCTGGAGAATAGGCCGGGCGTAAGATCTAGTGACATTATTGGCAAAAGCGGGCTTGAACTTTGGTATGAATCGGCAGTGCGCGGCCGGGCCGGAGAAAAGCTGATGGAGGTAAATGCTTCGGGCGAGGTCAAGCGTGAGCGCTTCATTGTCAAAGCCGCGCCGGGACAGGACGTGGTTCTGGAGATTGACGCCGGTTTGCAGCGCTTCGCGGCCGCGACTCTGGAGCGCCATCTTAAGGCTCTAGGCAGGAGGGCCGGGGCCATCTTAGCCGTTGATCCCCGGGATGGAGCAGTGCGGGCGTTGGCCAGCTTCCCCAGCTTTGATCCCAATCTCTTCGGCCGCGGATCACCCCCCGAGGAGCTTGAGCGGCTGTTGAACGATCCGGCCAGTCCATTCTTCAACCGCGCCGTTTCCGGCGGCTACCCTTCGGGTTCTACCATTAAGCCGATTCTGGCCGCGGCGGCTTTGGAGGAAAATATTATTGCCCCTGAGCGCCAGATCTACGATCCTGGCTACCTCTCCGTACCCAACCCCTTTGATCCGGCCCGCCCCACCATCTACAAGGACTGGAAGGAGCTGGGCTGGGTGGATATGAGAGACGCCATTGCCCTTTCGGCCAACGTCTATTTCTACACCATCGGCGGAGGGCACCGTGATATCCGTGGCCTCGGCATTGAGCGGATCAAAATTTGGCTCGAGCGCTTCGGTTGGGGCCGGAGAGCGGGCATTGATCTTCCCGGAGAATACGGCGGATTGATCCCGGATCCGGAATCTAAAAAAATAATCCGGCCCCAGGATCCCCTGTGGAGGATTGGGGATACCTATATTACCGCCATTGGTCAGGGCGATCTCCAGGCCACGCCCTTGCAGCTGGCTATGTCCACGGCGGCCATTGCCAACGGCGGCACGCTTTGGAAGCCGAGATTAGCCAAGGCCGTTATCGGCGAAGACGGCGTCATCACCCAAGGATTGCCGTCCCAGGCCATCGCCGTGAATCTGGCGAGCCCCGAGTCGCTTAGGGTGGTGCGCGAAGGCATGAGACAGGCGGTGAGCGCTGGTTCGGCCGTGGCCTTGAATGACATGCCCATTGCCGTTGCCGGCAAGACCGGCACGGCCCAGACCGGAGCCTACAGCAAGAATCACGGCTGGTTTATAGGCTTTGCGCCCTATGAAAATCCCGAGATTGTAATTGTCGTTCTCGTGGAGGAGGGGACGGGCGGCTCAACTGATGCTGTTCCGATAGCCAAAGAGGTGCTGTATTACTATTTCACCGCGATTCGTAATGCACAGTTGACAGCCACCGAGTAGCCGCTATAATCGGCACAACCCTAGTATCATGAATGCAAAGTTCAAAGTGCAAAATGCAAAATTTTGGAATCTGGAGAGGGGGCGATTGCCTCCGGCAATACGCCTCGCCTCTGGACCGCAGGCGGCAACCTGGATTTTGAATTTTGATTTTTAATTTTTGAATTTCTTTTGCTATGCCCGAATATGTAAGCCCGGAGGGGCTGGAAAAATTAAAGAATGAACTTGGGGAGCTTAAGACGGTAAAGCGCCGCGAGATAGCCGAAAGGCTCGAGGCGGCCAAAGCCTTGGGGGACCTGTCCGAGAATGCCGAATATCAGGAGGCCAAGGAGGCCCAGTCCTTGAACGAAGTCAACATTCACGAGCTCGAAGAGATACTCCGCGACGTTGTCGTTATACGCAAACCGACCACGGCTCATGCCGTTCAGATCGGCTCGACCATTGAGGTGGATTCAACGCACGGGCGCGAGACTTTCACCATTGTCGGCTCCGAAGAGGCCGATCCGCTCCTCGGCAAGATCTCGAATGAATCGCCGATGGGCCGGGCGTTTCTGGGCCGATCCGTGGGCGATTCGGTAAGCCTTAAGACCCCGGGAGGGA
>ERZ1292629.779-Hain-H43-01um-R1-779-length-34858-cov-8_pt1 | contig 34858 bp, 44 predicted proteins | sample MGYA00564399_ERZ1292629 | MGnify/ENA primary metagenome ERZ1292629 (study PRJEB36523, sample SAMEA6512636) | groundwater metagenome | collected 2019-01-08 | study: AquaDiva: Metagenomics assemblies of 32 groundwater samples
TTATCAAAAATCTTATGAACTGCCTTATTAAAATCCCATTCTTCAACACTTGCTTCAAAAGTCTGTGTTTGCCCCTTTATTTCTGCGCGAATAGTATATCTCTTGCTCTTTGTCTTATTTTCAGGGCTTTTATTATAAGACCTTATATCTAATTTTAGAACAAAATCGCTTTTTGTCTTCCACTTTATTTTTTCCTTATAAGTCTCTATTTCTTTATTAAGTTCCTGCTTTTCAGCTTCACTTAAACCCTCAATACCCTTTATTTCTATTGACTCCATTTTTCTTATTTAAGCTCATCAAGCATTCGTTTTAATTCCCTTTCATATTCATCCGCAGATTTCAAAAAATTGAGCTGGGGAAACTCTATTTTCGATTCTTCTTTTTTAAGCAAATTCATTTCTTTCTTAATTAGATGTTTAATTATCTCTTTTTCTTCTTTTTTCATATTCTAACTCTAAGAGTGGAATTTAAATAGTTTACTAACCCCTAAAAAATAATATGTTACATAAAATATTTGGAATCGCAGATTTAATAGTGGCGGGAGCTTTTTTTCTTAATAATTGGTTCGATAAATCTAATTCCTGGTTTCCAAATAACATTGTCTTATTTCTTGCGATTTACCTAATCGTCAAAGGCCTATTTTTCTTAGTAAGCTTAGATTTCGCCAGTATAATTGATATAATCTGCGGAATAATAATAATAATATCCCTATCGATACATATTCCTCTTGTTTTAGCTGCCGTAGTTCTTGTATTTTTACTTCAGAAAGCAATATTTAGTATTATTTCTTAACGCCACAAGAATTGCCATAGTAAACTCTGAACACAATCATTGCAAAAGCCGCAAATAAACTTAAAGCGAAACCATAAATAAAAGTATAGTCCTGATTAATATCAAATAAAATTCCGCCAATAACTCCAGCAAATATTGCAGAAATACCTATTGCTGTTTGAAATGCGCCGATGGCAGTAGCCCTTAATTCTTCACTCGAACAATCTGAAACAAAAGCTCTTTGATTGCTAACAACCATGGCATTGGATAATCCATAAAGGACAAACATCAAAATTAACATTGGCATGGAACTAAAGAATAAGAATCCTGCGCAAACTAATGAAAACAAAAAGTATCCTGCAGCAATAATTCTTCTTCTGCCAATCTTATCTGACCATTTCCCAAAGGGTATTGCAAAACCGGCATAAAAAATATTAAAAAATACATAGAGTAAAATGGGCATTGTAAACTGATCATTACCAATTTCAGAGGAAAATATACTAAAAGTTTTCAATACAAAAAACATATAAGTAAAATTAGCCAAAGCAAAAATAACTGCGATAAAAATAAATGATTTCAGTGAGCTAGAAAGGTGTCTCAAACTTGAAAAGAAAAATATTTTTTTCTCTTTTCCATTACTTTTATTATCAATATTCTTAAGGAAATAAATTGGAATAAGGGAAGTAAATCCAAGTACTGCTGCAAGTAATATTAGGGGTTTAAAATGCAAGCCCAGAAAATGCACGATAGCCAATAAAACTATTGAGCCCAGAATTGCTCCACCTATATCAAATGCCCTTTGAATCCCAAAACCTCTGCCTTTTTCAGTGGGCATTGATTGAGATATAAGCGCATCACGAGGCGCTTCTCGAATACCCTTACCCAGCTTATTTATTCCCATAAATGCCATAATCGTCAACCAACCATTTGCAAAGTATAGCATCAATTTAGAAATTTCTGCAAGGAAATAGCCCCCAAAGATAAACTTCATCCTATTATGAGCCTTATCTGAAAAATATCCTGAAAAAACCTTGATAAGATTAGGAAATCCATCCATAAAACCCCCAATTATACCGATAATCAAACCAGTTCCGCCTAATGAACTAATAAGCAAGGGCAAAATTGGCCAAATTAATTCGCTGCTAAAATCATTAAGAAAACTAACCAACCCTAAGAGAAATACATTAAATGTCCCAAATTTAGAAAAATCAAATTTGTTTTTCTTTTCAACAACTACGGCTTTTGTAGCATTCTCAACCCCTTTTTTCATAAAGCAAATAGAAGAAATATATATTTAAACTATTCTCTGTGCTTACTTTTCAAGCTCTTCAATCAACTTTTCAATAGGTATAGTCTGAATATCATTCACAAAAATCTCTAAATTATCCGACATCTTGCTTTTTCTTGCATAACCCTCTACTAAGATCTCACTTCCAAGCAATTCCTTTCTTTTCGGCATAAAACTTTCAGAACTTTCTAATTCCGCTTCAGTCGCAATTTTTTTTATCTGTTCGCTAAAAAGAACAGCCCTTATATTCTCGCTACCATCATCTAAAATTAAGGTAAGTATTGCATTTCTTTTTGGCGCAACATTACCATGAGTTTCACATTGATTCGTTTCAGATACTCTTTTTTTGCATTCAGGGCAGACATTATAAAAAGTTGGTCCAAATATCTGAACTATAAAAGCTCTTGAGGAAATATTATCATTTGACTGAATTTGCACAATTTCTTTTTTCTGAACAACAGGTTTTGTTTGAACTTCTCCCAAAACAACGCTACTCAACTTCAAATCTCCAAAACTTCCAAGATGAAGTTCAGAATTCCTTATATCGCCATTAGAAATTTCAACACTATCTCCTTCCTTAATTACTCCGTTTTCTATTAATCCAATGTGGTTTGTATCCCATAAAACGACTCTTATATTGCTGGTATCATCCGCAAGTAAAAAGCTTCCGATTTTTCCACTCTTACCATTTTTATTATATTCTGCTACTCGATTCAACTTAACAATTTTGCCTACGAGGTTTATCTTCTTCATTCCAGAAAGCAAACCTGATATTTTCATCTTTTGCTTATCAAAGCTTATTCCGAGCTCAGAAGCAATAATCTGTGCTGCACCCTCTTTAGAAATTAATCCCGAAAGTTTAGCTCGTTTAGCTTCAATCTTTCGTTCTATCTCTTCAATAGGAAGCTTAGAGCTCTCTGAAATCATCTTTATTATCTGGTCGTAATTTCCTTGAATCATTTTATTTTTGTTCTTTATATTTTGTAGCAAAAATAAAAGTCAGAAATTCAGCGAATTTCTGAATGTAAAAAACTCTTCACCCAAAACCCGAAGGGCTTAGTAAGTTTTTTACCTTGTTATTATTACTACCTATTTTTATAAGTTAAATTTAGTTTTATACTATATAAATACTATTATAAAATAAAATAACGTTTGCAAATAAATCCATATCTTTATAAATCTCTTTTTCTCCAACCCTTTATGGGATTTACAGCAATTCAAATGAAACTTATGCCTGATTCTCCAAGTGCAGACCTTAAAGCAATCGAGAAACTCGCGGAAGAACTTATTGTTTCACGACATAAAACAATGGTTAAGATAGAAGAGCAACCAATAGCTTTCGGCTTAAAAGCAATAATTCTCTCATTCGCCTGGAATGACGAAATAGATATAGAAAAACTCGAAGCAGATATGGCAAAAATCGAACATGTTTCAAGTTCAGAGATTCTTGATGTAAGAAAAGCCTTTGGATAAAATTTTGGTTTTAGTTAACCGATTCTACTAAACCGATTGTAATTAAATCAACTTCTAACAGGTTCATACAATTATTAATAAGGATTACGAGCGCAAGAAATCGAGCAAGAGAAGATTTCTGGAGCGAGTTATTTGTCCATATGTTAGCTTATTTATACAAATCTATTTAAATTAGAAATCCTATTCTAATAAATGATATTCGGTCCTGAAAAATATGAAAAAGGTGTTTGGCTAGATTTAACAATTTCAAGAGCAGCCATTGAAGTAGATACAATGATGCAAGGTAAAAATGAGGATTATCCAAATTTCCGTAAACTTAAAACTATTCTTCAAAATCATTACGATAAAACAAAATCCCAAAATCAATTAGACTATCTTTGCGATGAAAGTCTACACAAGGCATTAGTTTTTGATGTAATTCCAAAAACCTTTAATATAACTCGAGAAAATTGCAGAGGGTATGATCTCCCCGTTTATCTTGCAGGTTTAGAATTAGTTCTAGGACAATTTCAAAGTATAGAAAGTGCAAGCCCTGAAAGATTAACCTTATTATTACACTTTATATGCGATTTGGGCCAAAGCAAATTGGCACATCATGAAAAGTCTGTCCGATATGCAGCATAACAAATCAAAACCCTTATTAATCCTAAATACTCTCTATTTTTATGGCGCTCACAGATGCTCAAGCAAAAACAATAAAAGAACAGCTTCTAAAACAAGCAGAAAAATTTCCAGAAGATAAAAAAGAAGAAGTAATCAAATACATCAAATCAATGAATAATGAGCAGCTTGAAGAATTTCTAAAAAAGAATCAAGCTATGGCAAAAGAAGAACAAGCCAAAGAAGGACCAAACAAACCCTCTTCAAAATCCTCTGGAACAGATTGTGTATACTGTTTAATTGCGGAAAAGCAGATAGAATCTTCTGCTATATACGAAGATAAAGATTATCTCGCGGTTCTCGAAATAAATCCTCTTTCAGAAGGCCACATCGTATTAATTCCTAAGAAACACATCGCAGAAACAAAAAATCTCAAAGCAAAAGCATTTACAATAGCCGATAAAATAGGAAAACATCTCGTCAAGCAATTAAAGGCAGAAAATTTTCAAATATCCAGTTCAGATGAACTAAAACACGCAGTAATCAACATTATTCCTACCTATAAAGGTAAAAAACTTGAGAGAAAACAGGCAGATAAAAAACAAATTCAAGAACTTGCAATAAAGATAGGTGAACTAAAGAAGCGCGCGAAAAAATCTCCTGTTAAAAAAGAAACTAACTTAGCAAAAGAACAGAACAAACTTGTTAAAGACATAATAAAATTACCGAGACGAATTCCTTAAACGTTTTCTATTCTTTCCTAATAACTCATTAAAAAGAAGATTTAAAGGTAATATTAAAAGAGAGAAATAAGCCAAGATTAATATTAAGGAATAAAATTCATTTGTGGGCATAAATGAAATACATGACTTAAACAAGCAGTTTACATTTGCTGCAGGACCTAAATAGAGAACTATTGGCAATAAAAAGAGGATATGGATCAGACTATAAGTCCACGCATTAATTTCTTTTTTGTTAATAATCCAAATAGCCAAAAATGCGAGAGGCATAGTCAAAACATGCATAGCTAATGAAACTGCCAGAGGTAATGCTGACCCAAAAAACTGGAAGTTTCCAGTATAAGAAATACCCCATAAAAGATAAATTATATAATCCATTACATAAACAAACATTCCAAAGAAGCCAATGCAGAATTCTGCAATAAGGAGTTTATTTGCTCTAAAAAGAATAGCAGTTCCCAATATCAGAGGGACATGATTACATAACCAAAAAAATTGAAAAATCGCATCAACTTGATAAAGGAAAAAAAGCCTCAACAAAGCTAAACTAATCAAGAATATACCAATTAAATTCAATATCTTGTTTCTTTCCATAGTTGATTAATAGTTTTCTATATAATAAACTTTCTAAATCCTACTGATAAGTTTATTTGTAATTCTAAATCCTACTGATAAGTTTATTTGTAATTCTAAATCCTTCGAATTTGATTGCAAATTCTCCCGTATCCTGACAATGATAAACCTTATGAGTAATTGTATAAAACCAGCCACGTATCTGACTAAAATTAGCTTCTTTCAAAATAGGATAATTCCCTGAGTTTAAAACAAGATGAGGAGCCTCAAAAATATACGGAGATTTTCCAAAACACTTTTCAAATTCTCTTATTCCAACCTGCAGATACTCTAAATCTCTTACTTCTCTAAACTCACCATACCTGTGAGTTACACCATGCATACCAAGAGTTTTATTTAAACTCAGGATATATTCACACCAACTCTTATTTTCAGCAATAGATTTATTTTCAAATAAAGGAATAACCATCAAACTACTGCCCCTATCTAAAATTCCCTGTGAACAAGGAATAACCGGACTAACATCATCTATCTGTCTTGGTAAAATAGTGCGGACGGCAATTAAAACAAGGAAAACAATAAGAATACCAATAATACCTCCAATAAAATAACTCTTTAATTTTTTAAGTTTCATATTAAAAATAGATTATACTTAGCAAAATTATTAATGCAATCAAAAATGCTGGAATAAACGGAACTCCATATCTTATCAAAACTTTTTTCTTATAATTTTTTTGAATAAACAAAAGTTCTTTTTCTGACAACCCTTCCCAATCTGGCTTAATTATTTTCTTTCCAATCTTAATAGAAGATATCAATAAATCGCCAATAGTTAAGTCTCTTGCATCCACAGATTTAACCATACAACTATTCTCAACCGCCTTAGCCCAAATCATCAGCAAAGGAGAGATAAATATCAAAAGCGCGAGAAATCTGCCAGCATAAAAATCCAAAACCACAGACAAAACAAACAAAAGCAAACCCATAACTCCAACAGCATAGGCTATTTTCTTATGCTTTCTAAGAATCACAGAAAATTCTTGTTTAAATCTTTTAAAATTCATAAACATAAGAATTTTACTATAGACGATTCCATAAACCGCACCAGCAATCAGGAATATTAAAGTAAATAAAATTATTAATTCTAAGTTTATCTTCCAATCAAAACTGAGAGGAATTATTGTTCCTAAAGCCATCAGCATTTTCGCATCTCCGCCCCCAAACATTCGTCCATAATAAAAAGCGTTCATAAGAATAAATCCAAAACCCAATCCAATCAAGCCCCAGATAAAATAAACAGCATTCACTTCAGAAACAGAAACAAAAGCCCTAAAAACAAGAACAAAAGCAATAAGCGAAAATGTCCACCAATTCTCAACCTCTCGGCCCTTAAAATCCTGAATAGAAGCAATCACCAGCCAAAATATAGCAACTGCGATTAAAAATAAATTGTTCGCAGAAAATAACTCAACAGCATCAATAGAAATAGGTAGAAAGTTCAGTAGATTTAGCATTTATTTTTGTCCTCTTTTAGGTTATAAGAATATAGATTTCTTTAAGTTTTAAAGGTTATCATCCACCTCGCCGAGTTCTTGCATTTTTAGCTAAGTCAAATATTTTCTCAAAAATGCTGGAACGAGTGATTCGCTCGGCTTTTTTCATTTTCTGCTTAGCATAAGTCCAATAAATAAAAAACTAATAATTAAACCCAAATCGAATTGAAGTTAAGGCATTATTAAGAAGTTTATTACACGAAGTGCAAATTAAAAAATCTCATTTCTTCGCAGACTCATCCGTTCGCCACTTTCCACCATGTCGATAAGGAAAGAGCTTTCTATTTTTCTTTTTATCTTTGCCCTTATTTCTTCTTTCACTTCCACCAGAATAATCATCACTCATAGTTACAAAAGAATATAGAAGTTTAAAAAGTTAATTAAGCAGAACTAATAATGCTTGCCTTACTGCAACAAATAGTATTTACGGGCTTATTTGCCAAGTCCGCAGTATCTTTTACACTCGCAGTAAGTTCTTCATAAACTTTAGTATCGGTAATACAAGTAGCTTTCCATTCTCCGCCTAAACTGCTACAAGTTGGGTTCCAAGTTTTCCAGAACTTACAAGTTTCACCATTAATCTTATAGGTTTCCTTTAACTTTAATGCTGTATTCAAACAACTATCTCTTGCATTAGCTTTCCAAAGATTTTCTTCACAAATAACATTATTAGTATCAAACTGAGTTTTAGTAGCTAAATATTCACAATTAACCATTTGTTTTGTTCCAGAAATAGTTGTTTCCTTAAACTTAGTATCACCACAATAAGAGGATTTAAGATCTGGTGATTGCGCTTCATTAACACAAGTAGAAACTAATAAAGAATCGATAGGCAAATTTCCTTGTATGCCCCCCAACGTAGCGAAAAAGCCAGTCTGCCAAAGAATAACGGCTATAGCAAATACGACTATTAAAACAATACCAACAAAATACTCCCATTCCACAGCTGCCCTTTTATTATCCATTTTCATGTTCTCTTTTTCTATTCCCATAATGAATATCCTATTTATAAATATTCTGTTTAGCTTAAAATCCCTTCATATCTGAATTGATATAGATAATTCTCTCTGTATAAATCTGAAGAAACTGAAACATTGACATCTAAGGCTATTTTCAAATGTTTATCCTCAACCACAATATGCTTTGAATCTATCATTTTTTCTATCTCCAAAAATTCAGGCATGATATAATTTCCATCGCTATTCTTAAGTTTATCAAAAGTGGCTCTAAAACTTTCAGCAGAATCTGCTTTCGATGAAACTTCTCTTAAATAAAATTCAACAATCTCTGCACGAGAATAAACTTTCTGAATTTCTACTCCTGAATTTATTTTACTATCCACTGTATTTTTCTTAATATTAAAGGCTACTATAGAAGTCATAGCAAGAACAAGCGTAAATATTACAAAAAGTACGATAGAAATATGCATGCTGGATTTTTTATTTTTGAGTATCATCCGAAATAAACCGATAATTTTAATTGCTTATCAGAGAGAATTGGAAGGCTGATTTTAGTAGAACTGCTAAATACAGGTCCTGCTTCTCCGGAAGTATCACTAATGAAATTATTTTCAGTAAAATAAACTTTATTTTCTCCCTTGATCAGAGTTATATCGCTATCTTCCAAAGCATAATTCTTCTGCAAAAATTCGGTAGCTTTGTCTTCAAAAATCTTTTCCCTTTCATCCTCTTTTCCATCTTTTATATCTGCCTTCAAGACTAAATCATAAATAGTTTCTCCATTGCCTACATCCGACTCCAAGAAGCCAACTAATGCTTTTGTTACAGCCACTTCTGAATTATCATAAGTTATGGCTATAGAAGTTTCACTCTTATCCTTATCTGCATAGGTTATGCTTACAAGAATAAAATAAAGCATCATAATTAATATAATGACAAAAGTTGCGGCTATCCACACAATCGTTGATGCTTCACTCGAGTGTTTGGACAAAAGCAATCGACATCCTGATTGGGCACAAAGACGAGTAGAACGTTTATTGTTTATTATCATTTTATAGTTGATTTGATGCTGAAACAATTGAAAAAGTATATTTAATCTTAGTTTGTTCGTCTTCAACGATTAAATTATCTCTACCGCATTTAGCAAAATTTTCCTCCCTTTTTTGATTACTAAACTGATAATTGCACATAACTTCAAAAGTGCCCTTTCCACCCAAAATTTGCTTTATGGCTTTTCCAGATTCTGTTTCTTGAAGAGTCACATTAATATAGTAAAAATTCGAATCCTCAATTGTTGCCCTATTCAACCCACACCTTGAATAAATATCAAATTCATCTGAATTAAATTTTTCCAGAGTAAAATCTTTACTTAAACAATCCCCAAGTCGGTCCGTTAAAATTTGTGATTCGGCTAATCTCGCATCAGCCAGAACATCAAGAAAGATTAACGCGCCTAAAACAATACAGCCCCCAATAATAATCCAATTTATGAACATCCAAATAGAAAGGTATCTTTCACCAGCTTGCTTATTTTTGATTATCATTTTAAGTTTTAATTGTTAACAGACATTTATTTGAATCAAACAATATATCCCCTATTTCTAATTGGCTAAAAAATCTAAAGCTATTGCCTTTATTATCTGAAGTTTTTACTGTAAGAATTCCCAAAGTATAATCCGCAGTAACTAAATTCTCTCCAAAATTGTTCTTAATTGCGGCTCTGCAAAGTTCACCAACATCCATAACTAATTCTGTTCCGGGCTTCATCTGATCAATAGTCAAAGCTAATCTTCTTACTTCTTTTTTCTCGAGAAAATTATCAGTATTTCCTACTTGAGAGATAAAAAGCAGCATCAAACTAAAAAACAAAACATTCAAAATGATAAAAATAGTAACTCCTGAAAGTATATCGCTTTGAGATTTTTTATTTTTGAATTCCATTTTATTTAAAAATAGTTTAACTTATGCTCTGAAAACGCTGAATATGTAATGCTGTTAGGTCTTCAGCCGTATAAGGTTTTAAGTATATTGAAGAGCAATATCTCTCCTTATTGTTCGAAACGAAATCATTCCAGGTATCATCAGCTTCAGAAGCAATAGCGCCTCCTGCTAATGAAACAATTATACCTGCAGCAACAACTGTAACAGAGCCTACCGCACCAACGGCGGCTCCAGCAATAGTACCTGCACCTGGTATAACGCTCCCATAAATAGCTCCTGCGAGTATAGCTCCTCCAACGGCGCTACCTTGCTTACTAAGTAAATTCCTTTCATATTCAACAAAAACAACACTATAAGGTTGATTTGTAGAAAGCTTCTTATCATTCAAAACATCTTCAGATGCAACTCTTAGAGGTATAACTGTCGGATTAGCTATATTAGCAAGATACTGAGCATAAGTATATGTTTTTTCGGGCACTTTTTCAGTATTCATATAATTATAAAATTTCTGAGTGCTCAATTCAGGATATTTTAATTTAGCATCATCACTAAAGCCTATTATTGAACATATAACACCATTTGAAGGGTTTGCAAAAAGTGAAAACTCTCTTGAAAAGACCATTCCGCCTTTTGACTCGCCCATCATACTCCAGCAAGCAGCCATGGAATCAGCTACTACTTTGTAAATTGCAGTTTCAGAAGAAACGATAGTTTTCGTATATTCCTTGCCCAGTAAGATATCACAATTAGTTTTATCTCCTTTAACCATCAAACAAATATTTTCAGTTTTACATCTTAAGGGAATATCCACCCACTTCCCGCCTACTAAAGGTTTCTCAATTCCTATTGTTTTTTTTAAAGTAACGCTCGAATAACATGTTTCTTCATTTATCTGACTTCCAAGATTTAACTGAGATAATAAAAATAAAATGACTCCGATACTTATTGCAAGAACTATAACTGCTAAAAGAAAATTCCAGTTTGTTTCTTGTGATTTTTTAGTATTCTTCATTTTTTAGATTTATTAAATTAAATTCTTAAATTTAATTATAACATAAACAACGCCCAGGGCTACCAAAAGATAGGCCGCCCACAGGAATATTCTTGCGAGCCAATTAATCTGGGCTTTTTTTATTTTTAGCTCTTTCATTTTATACGGGCACTATTGTTAATTTATCATTAGCCTTATCATAAGTTATTTTCAAATTTTTGATATCTGCCTCAGTCCAGCCCTGAATAATTATGGGCTTGTGTTTGGTTCCTAAACCAATCAAATTAAGAAAGACACTATCGGAGGGATTAACCGAAAAATCCTTTACCTTTATTTCAACGCAGATAGGATTTCCATCACAGGCTTCTCTAATATTTGTTTTAGTTGCGATAGCTCTTTTAGTGCCAGCTATTCCCGAGATGCTTAAATCACAGAAGCACAAACAATTAGTCCATCCTTGAGAAATACAATAATTAGCACTCATTCCATCTTCAAGAGGCCAGCCAACAAGTGCCCAACCCTCAGGCCCAATAAGGGGATAATTTATAGTTTTAGCATCACGTTCCTGAAGATTAGAAATTACTCCTGAAAGTTTATTCAACTCGCCCTGTGCTCTAGCTGCCTCTTGCTTATCTGCAGATAAAAGATTGTAAACTGACGAACCTAAAAGAAGCAATGCCACAATACAAAGTGCAGCGATAATAAGATTAACAGTATGCTCTCCTAATAACTCAAATGCTTTTTTATTTTTTATCATCTTATTTTTATTTCACCTTAAATCCAGGGTACAAATCGAATATTATATTCTACATGAAGCGGAAAACCTCTTCTTACAATGCTATTCTTATCTGGATAATTCTTAAAGATATCAAAAGTATATTCTCCATTTTTCGCCCAACCCGCATCTTCAACTATCCTATCAATAAAATAATAGCTTTTAGTACCTATCATCTTGGGTGTATAATCTTTTTGTATATTCAAAAATAAAGAAACGATGGAAACATCATCTCGGATATCCCTTGTAACCAAAGCATAAGTTCTACATGCATACTTGGGATTTTTAGAATCCGCCAAATTTCCTATATCGTCTTTAAATTTTATTGCTACGTAAACTAAACCGGGTTCAATAGTAAGACCATTAATATTTTTACCAGTTGCATCAGCCCAATAAAAAGCATAATCCAAACAGGGATCATCAGTTCTTAATTCAAGAGGCTGACTCGAAGCATCTCCAGAAGCCATTGCTTTATTTCCACTCCCAAAACTAGGCAGTACATTCTTCAGAATAGTAAGCCCATCTGCCATAAACAACCAGTATAAAATTCCTCCAACAGTAAGGGCAACAATTAAAATAGCTACCACTGTTTCCGCATTTATCTCTGCTTTTTTATTTTTTATTTTCATTTTATTTAAAGACCTCATCTAAAGCTAAGTAGATTTTTTATAAATTCAGTTATTTCTGTGCCTCGCGTAGTAAAGAGAACTATACCTCCAATTACCAATAAAGCCCCTGCAGCCCATAGGGCTATCTGACCTATAACTTCGATATTCCATGCTCCCTTTTTATTAAATACCATCTTTTATCTACCTCAAAAATAAGAATAAAAAGAATTATATAAACCTTACTTAATCTATTGAATCAACAAGCCCACACCACCATCCACCTACTAAACCCCCCAATAAAAAAATCCCCTATATCTCAAAAACCCGTTACATTATTAAGTATTTATTATAATCGCTAAGCGCAAACTAAAATTCTCAAACCAAACTCGGCAGTGCAACAGCCGCAATGCTTGAAAGTGCGATTAAAGCTACAAGCGCTACAATATAATAAAGCAATCCACCAGAAAGAAGATTCTTGCCTATTTCATAAGTTGATTTTAATTCATCAGGTCCTGAATCAACAGTAACTAATGTTTTTGTTAAAATAAAGATTATTTCAATAATATAAATTCCTACGCAGACTTGAAGAAAATAAGGCGGAATTAAATTTTCCACTCCAAATAAGCCAGTAATTTTGCCAGCTATTCCTGTATCTGTGCTTCCAGCCACATCAATAAGACTTTTTAACTTAGTAAGTATTAAAGTAATCATTGAAGATAAGCCAACAACAAAACCCGCAAGTATTGGCGCAAGGAAAGTCATATTGCTCTTCATATCTGAAGTTACTTCTGCAAGTAAATCTCTAAGTCTATCATTAATCTTATTAATATTTCTTATATAATCCGCAATACTCATTAAAGAAGCAGCCGCAACCTGCAATCCTTTTTTTACGCTTTCCACAAGAATATGCATACTCGTTGAAATTAAATTAGAAGGATAATTTATTATTGCTCCTCTTTTTGGATCAAATATAGCTCGATCTAAAGGCATTCCCATGGATTGAATATTTGAATTAACTGCTCTGAAAAAGTCTGCGGTAACTAATCCTTTCGAACTTTCGGCAACTCGCGCAAATGCAAGTTCAGCCGGAGTCCCATCGCCGATTCTATTGCCTAATTGAAAAAGAGAATTATTAAATTCAGCCTCAAGCATTTTAGAATAATCGCGGGATTTTATTATTTCCTGTGTTCTTAATTTATAAGAAATAGAATAAAATAGGACAATAGAAAGCGGAATAAACATGCTAAGAATTAACGCAAAAGTGCCCATAGGCCCAACAGTTACTCCATTAGAAGTGATAAAATCAAAAAGTTTTGCGTCTCCTAAAAAAGATAAACCAATTTCATAAAAAGAATAGTCTGTTTTTAATCCGAGCCATACCGGAATCGGAGTATATTGAAAAATAAAGGGCAATAAACCTAATATTAAAAGGGGGACGGCTATTGCAGCAGCTTTCCAATAAGGCTTATGAGATTTATATTTAGCATAAAGGGGATTTAACTCCAAGATAGAAGATTCTCCATAACCTCCTGGCCTTCTAAGCATAATATTATTAGTCATATAGAAAACAAAAAAAGGCACGAGCAAATTAAAAAGAATAAAGACATGATACCATTTTATGGCACCGTTCATCAATGCAGAAGCAAGAGGAATAAGCGCGAGCGCAAGTGTTGGCAACACTATTCCAAGCATATAAAGATTAGTTAATGGCGCTTTTACATCATGAGAATATTTCATCATCTTATCATAAACCCCATCAAGAATTACCTGAAGTGATCTTTCCAGAATTTGCATTCTGCGAGCTTCACTCGGCTCAAAAAGAGAAGATTCTATAAGATTAAAACTTTCCACAAATTCAGAATTAGTTTCTCTCCAAGTTTCAAGATAAACATCAAGACTTTCTTTTATCGTAGAATATTTTCCTGTTTCAACATCCCAAAAAACTTTTTTCAAATCAAGCGCCAATGGCGGTTCTAAATGTTGTGACGCAAATCTTATAGCTCTCTCCAAATTAGAAGTATGTTTCATATAAACAACAGTATAAAGAATGCAGGGAACCATCTGCGAACCCGCCCTCAATCTCCATTGATTAGCCAGTCTCGAAGGCATACTATAAAAATAGTAAAATAAAAATCCTGCAGTTAAAAAACATAAAAAGAAAATTAAAATTATGGGCGACATTTTTTGCCCTGTTCCAAAAGTTAAAAGATAAAGCGCGGCAGAAAGAAGGATGCCTGCAAAAAGAGTAAGAATAAAAGATAGCACCGCAAGAGATACAACATTCTCCGGTCTTGTTTCTAAATGTGCGGAATCAATATTCTTCTGTATTTTTTTATTGTCTTTTTCTGAAAGTTTAATCTTTAGAGAGCCGCCAATATTATTGCACCAATTTTCATATCGTGAAAATTTAGGCAGCATCTCATTTTTGAATTGTTGAAATTCTGAAGATATATTCACATTTGAGGTGTTTGGCATAGGGCTGACTCGTGAAGAACTATCCAATCTTCCACCATATTTTCTTAGAATATCATCTACGTTTTCAGTTGCCATTTTTCCTCTTTTTATATTAAAGTTATTAAGATTGGGTTATTTTAAAACCTTCTCAATGCTTGCTTCGGCTCGCATAATTTAAGTTTCGTAAACATTATTTAAATAAAAATTATTATTAATCTATAAAATTCGGAAGCAGAAGTTTAGACAACAAATCTCGCTAAAGAAGAGGTAATTATCAGGGTTTTATGCGTTATTAAAAATTTGGGGAAATTGGCGAAACCTCTCTTAAAAAAGGCGAGCGCGAGAATTTGCATTTAAGTAGTAATTAGAATAAGAATGCAAATTCGAGAATAAGCGAGCCTTATTTCTTCAGCAACAAAAATCCAACAACAACTACAGAAACAATAAACATTATGCTGTTCTTAATCGTATCAGAGTAAATATAATCCTTCAATTCTGAAAGTCCAGAGCCCAATCCTGCATTTGACGTGCTTGGCAAAACATGATTTAAGAGAGGAAACTGATGAAAAGCCCCAAGAATAATAACCAGCATACAGATAACAAAACCTATAATCGCAAGAGGTTTAGTAAACTGGACATCCTTTGCTACGAAAACCAGCACTAATAAAACTGAAAAAGATAAAATTAAAACTACCGACATCAAAGCAATCGCTCCAGCCATATATTCTGTTAATCCCGTTGAAGAAACAACAAGAAAGGTAAGCATAAAACTAAGCAACGCAAGAACAAAATTATTTCCTGGCAGCTTTATTTTTTTTAATCCGGCATAAATTAAGATTATCAGAGCTATCATCAGCCATATGGGCGTGTATTCTCCAAGGAAATTAAGTGAAATCATAATCAAGAATATTAATTTCTATTTTTAAAGCTTTCTATGTGTCGTAACTAAATAGTGGTGTTAAATAATAAGATTTAAAAAGATTGGTTATTTTAGGGGATTATGAAAATAAACGCAACACTACATTGTCATGGGGCATGGACTGACTATGCTCACGGAAAATTCGACATAGAATTATTTCCGAGATGTGTTGAGAAACTTGCAGATGTTGCAATTGCAAAAGGTTTAGACTTAGTAGGATTAACAGATATTTCTGGAAAACATGTTTGTGAAATCTATAGACCTCTTGTAGATCAAAGAGGAGACAGATATATAATAGAACAAGACGAAACTTCTACAGTTTTAACTCGAAAAGAAGACGAAAAGAAAGTAGTTTTTGCAAGAACACTTGAAGTTTTATCTAATGATGCGCATGTTCTGGTTGTTGGAACCGCTGCAAATATTCTTGGTGCAAGGCCACTTGAAGCAGTTATTGATGAAACTTATTCTGTTGGCGGAAAAGCAATTGCAGACCATCCTTGTTATACTATTAAATTAGGAAAGGGAATGGGTGAACAAAAAGTAAGAAAATTTAGAAAAGAAGGAAAATTATTAGCCTTAGAAGAAAATGCAAATATCGCAAAAGTTATGGAATTTATCGGACATTATAATGAAAGAGCTATCGCCCTCGCACAAGAATTAGATATGCCAATTATAGCAAATTGTGATGGTAATACTGCAAGAGATATGGGCAGAATGTACACTACTTATTTTGTAAAAGAAAATACCAAACCCACAGGATTGTATAATGTTATAATCGATTTGCTTGCTAAAGGCAATTTTGAAGACTCCCTGCTAATAAGAAGAGGCGAACCTAAAAGATTTATTTCGCTTCCTCTACACGTTGTTCGAGGAATCTATTCAATAGTTAGGGCAAAGAAAGGCTGGATAGAAAAAAGTCTTCCTGCCTGTTAATTCTTAAAAATGAAAATCGACCTACATAATCATTTACTTATTGGATTTCAGCCAGAATGGCTTAGAGTTCAAGGATATAGCAGTAGAAATCTGGCATGGGTTCTTGTAAATTCAGCTATAAGAAAAGATATAGGATTGGTTGCTATAACCAGTGAAAATTTTGAAATTCCTGAAGGAAGTATTCATGATAGATTTACACAAATTTGTGAAGATGCTAAATATTTCAATGAAGAAACCTGTGGTTGCTCTGCTGAAAAAATAGGCGAAAATGTATTAAGAATAGACAACCTCGGTCATCCCATCAATTGGAATTCAATTTATGTTGTTAACAGCCAAACAGTTATAGTTGAAGAAGCTGGAAGAAGATATGACCATTTAGTTATTGGAAGCAATCAAGTTCCTAACAGAAAAGATTTTGATTATGCTCTTAAATATTGCAGAGATAATAATTTACTTAATTTTTTAGAACATCCGGCAGTAGAGAATCATTTAGGTACAGGACTTGTTAAAGCAGAAAGATTAATCCAAAAATATGGCGACATAATCACGGGAATTGAAGGTCATAATGCTCAAATGATTTGGCCAGAATCCTGGGCAAAAGCCCCTTTAATCGGACCCTTTAATAAAGGTGTTAATAAAAAAGCGATTGGACTCGCAAATAAAGTTGAAAAACCATTTATTGCTACTTCCGATGCGCATTCTCCTAATCAAATTGGCGCAGCTAATATTAAAACAGAAGATAATCCCCAATTTTCTAACGAATTAGAAGTTTTTTCTTATATAAAAAAGAAAATTAGTGGGCGAGAGTATTATAGTAATAATAGTTATGTTAGCCCTTATTCTTGGATGAAAAATGCTGCAATCTTTCAAATCGGAAGAGCAATTTTTAGAATGCGCGCAAACAAATCTTATCTAAAATAATCTTCAAACGTTGCAGAATTCTTTGAGTTCGGACGTGGGCGAGCTTGCTGTTGATTTTGTTGATTATTCTGCTGTTGCTGTCCTTTTTGTTTTTGCTGTTGTGGTTGTCTATTTTGTTGTTGCATAGGTTGCTCGAAACTTTCTTGCTCTTCAACTTCTTCTCTCCTTCCTCTTTGTTTATCCAGAAGCGGATTAAGAACCTTCGAAAAAGATTGTTGGGTAGCTTTTAAATCTCCAGAAATACTCGAAATAGCATCACCATATTCTCCCATTTTTCTTATAACGGCTCTCTGAATATCCTGAATAACCGCTTCTATTTTTTTCATCCTATTATCAATATCCTGAAGCTGAAAACTTAATTCAGATTTTGATTTTACAAGAACATCAACTTGCTCTTTTGTTTTTTTCATAATTTCTTCAACTTGTTGTCGCGCAATATCTCTAACTGTTTCCAAATCTAAAGTCTGCTGATAGTAGCCTTCTTGCGGTTGTTCTGTATATTGTTGCTGATATGCTGCGGGATCATATTGCTGCTGTTGAGCGTCCGCATATTGTTGTTGGGTGTATTGCGGTTGCGCATATTGTTGAGGCGCATATTGCTGCTGTTGGGCTGGAATAGGCGGTAACGTGGCTTCTTGTTGTGCCATCGGTTGATTGCTATAATTTGGAACAGACATATATTGTTGTGAAGAAGAATTGTCAGTCATTATACTTGGTTGCAATCCAGAATTCTCTTCAGAAACAACCGCACTCTTTATATTGGACTGAGAAATTGCCTCACTAACTTCTCTTGGAGAAACTCCTTCTTCCATAAGACTATTAGCAATCTGATTCTGAGACATTCCAGATTGTTTCATTGCAGATATTCGTTCTAATAGAGCCATTTTATTTTTGTTGTTTATATTTTGAGACAAAAATAAAAGATCAGAAAATCAATGATTTTCTGAGTCTCAAAAAATTTTGTAAGGCCAAGACGAAGTCTTTAGTCTAATTTTTGAGTTATTTTTATCTCCTTTTTATTATTTGTATATGTTATTTTTGTTTACAAAAAGAACAATCAGAAAATTCTTAATTTTCTGAATTTCAAAAAGCTTGTAAGTCAAAGCGAAGTCTTCAAAACGTAAGTTTTGAATGAATTAGGAAGTTTTTAATTTCCTAAGCTTTTAGTTGCTTTTTGAATTCTTTTTTGTTATTTATTTATGTTATTTAGGGTTTTAATATTTAATGTTTCAATGCTTTTCTAATCATCTCTTCAACATCAGAAATTCTTGCAACTTCCATAGGCTGAAACATCTGAAATTGATGTTGCAAAACTTGAAACTCGTTTTTTCTAACATAATTATCAGAATCTTCAACTATCCTTTCAATAGCCATCTTTATTTTTCTTATTTCCTCAACAATCAGATTCATCTGGCCCCTAAGCTTAGAAATTTCAGCCTGCGTATCTTCTTTTTCAGAAACAAGATTTTCTCCAATCATAATTACTCTATCTTTGATTATATTCTGTTTTTCTTCTATATCTCGAAGTTTTACTGCAATATCTGCAATAAAAGATTCCAAAGGATTAGGATATTGTTCTTGGCTGGCCATTTTATTTTTGTTGTTTATAATTTGAGACAAAAATAAAAGTCTGAAAATTCTTAATTTTCAGAATTTCAAAAAGCTTGTAAGTCAAAGCGAAGTCTTCAAAACGTAAGTTTTGAATGAATTAGGAAGTTTTTAATTTCCTAAGCTTTTAGTTGCTTTTTGAAATTGTTGTTTTTATCTCTTTTTATTATATTTTATATAGTGATATTGGGTTTAAAATCCTTCTCATATTCTAGAACTTAAAATTTTATTCTGCCAATAAATGTTCCTTATGAACAAAAAGACTTCTAATAAACCAATACATTGCATACAATTCTAACGCAAATGGAAAATAGCCCAAATAACCTAAAATAGGCATCTCAAATATTTTAAAAAATCCTACAAACGGAATATCATAAGTCCATTTAGGAATAGCCCAATAATTCCAAAATTCCCAAAAAAAGCCCATAATTATTCCAGCCAATAAAAGCGCAAGAGGAATAGCTAATTTTCTATCTCTTAAATGTCGTATTATACTCGGTTGGTTATGAATATAATTAATCGGATCTAAAATAAGGAAAAAGCTTAGCCAGACTAAAGGAAAAGTAAATTTCGGAAGAATAATCGGAGCGAAAAAACATAGAACTCCGAGCGAAATCAGAGTATACAAAAACCACTTTCTTATTCTGTAAGATTTTTTAAGTTCTTTTCTTTCAAACAATCCAAGAGTTCTTATCAGTTCTGCTGTTTCAAACATCGCAGGAAGAACTGTTGCAAATGAAAGTGCTCCAAAAAGATTTTTAGCGGCACCTAATCCGCCAGTTCCACTATAGTTCCAATTACTTAGGGGAATATTAATCATTTCAAAAATATACCAAAACAGCATGGATATAACAAACATTCCAAAAATCTGGCCAAATCTATTGCTTATTAACGAGTTTTGTTTTAATTTATAGACTAATGCATCAATAACTAAAATATAACCTAACCAAACAATCGGAAAATACCAGCTTGCAAAGGGTTCTATTTTAAAGAAAAAATTCAGCTCTACTAAAATAATTAATAAAACGCCAATCAACCCATATTTTTTAAACATCTTTTAAACAGGAATTTGAGATTTATAATAGTTGCTCTCCACTACAGAAAGCTATTTTAAGCTTATTTAATATCTTCAATAAGAAAAAAAGGTACTAAAATATGTTATTCAAACCAGGAACCCCTGTCTATGCATTTGAAGTTGAAAGAGAAGGCGATCAAGATGTAATGTATATCAATTATCTTGGTGCATCTGCTGTTCCAAGTATTGCTGATTCTTCCGAAGTTATGGCAAGAGTTATAGAATATCTCGAAAGAACACCAAACATAACCCGAATCGTTTTTGTACAGCAGAGAAACTATAGTTATGATTTTAGCCAGATAGTTCTTTTAAGAGATATTGCAAATCTTGATATTTATTTAACAAAGCAAGAAAAAATCCTATCACCAAATAAACTTTCATTCAATAATCCCTACGAACTTGCGAGAAGGTATGAATTCGTAAGTTATATGCTTTCATTTCTAAAATCTGACCCCTTAACATGTTATTTTGATTTAAAAAACGAGATTATTTCTCAAAAAGCCCTACTCGAAAAGATTCCGGAACAGGCAAAATATGATTTAAGAGTTTATATTAAAACCCTCGAAAATTTTCACAATCTTTTAGAAAATACAAAATTAATAAAAATTCTACAGAAAAATCTTGATGGATATTCTCGTGCTAACAGAAATCCCTACAGCAGTATTTTCAGACCAGATGTAATTCCTAACTTTACCTTTACAAGATTAGCTGCGCAAATTCCAAAAGGCGCAGAAATTTTCGACCAATATGAAATTGGAACTGGCTATGATACTTCTACTGTAACAATTTTAAAAAAACCAGAAGAGGTTAAATTCCTTTATCATTTAATGCCACCAGAATATAGTTTAGAAGAAGAACATCATCTTCTTTTAAATCTTGCAAGAAATGTTTTGATTGAACATCAGCCAAAAGCTGAAGAGTTTACTGACCCTGAACGAGTAAGACAGGTTTTTTTCAATGTCGCTAAAGATTTACTTCAAGAACTTGCAGATAGCCAAAATATTAAATTAAGCTATTCAGACATAAATCGTTTAGCATCAATTCTTGTTCGCCATACTATTGGTTTTGGTTTAATTGAGGTTCTATTGCAGGATAAAAATCTGCAAGATATTGTTCTCAATGCCCCAATAACTCAAAATCCTATTTTTCTAAGACACACCCAATTTGACGAGTGTTACACAAATATTTTGCCAAGCCAAGAAGACGCAGACTCTTGGGCAGCAAAATTTAGAATGATTTCAGGACGTCCTTTAGATGAAGCAAATCCGGTTTTAGATACCGATTTATCAATTGGAGATTTAAGAGCGAGAATCGCCGTTGTTCAACAGCCACTATCTCCCTCGGGATTAGCCTATGCAATTAGAAGACATAGAGAATCTCCATGGACACTTCCACTTTTTATTAAAAATAAAATGATTAATCCGCTTGCTGCTGGATTGATGAGTTTTTTAGTTGATGGAAGCAGAACAATGTTGGTTGCAGGAACAAGGAGCTCTGGAAAAACATCTCTTCTCGGCGCACTTATGTTAGAAATTATGCCCAGATACAGAATAATTACAATTGAAGATACGCCCGAACTTGCAGTAGACACAATGCGAAAATTAAGATATGATATTCTTAGAATGAAAGTTCGTTCAGCATTACTTCAAACAACAACCGAGGTTGCAGCAGACGAAGGAATAAGAACTTCTCTTCGTCTTGGAGACTCTTCATTGATTGTTGGCGAAGTTAGAAGTCAAGAAGCTCGAGCACTATATGAGGCAATGAGAGTTGGTGCTTTAGCAAATGTTGTTGCAGGAACAATTCATGGCGCTTCACCTTACGGAGTTTTTGACAGAGTTGTAAATGATTTAGGCGTTCCAGTAACTTCTTTCAAAGCAACTGATTGTATTATTGTTGCAAATCCTGTTAAAACAGCAGACGGAATGCATTCGATAAAAAGAATGATTGGTTTAACTGAAATAAGAAAACATTGGACAAAAGATCCTCTTGAAGAAAAAGGTTTTGTGGACTTACTAACCTATAATGTTGAAAAAGATATTCTCGAGCCGACTGATGATTTAATTAATGGAGATAGTGAAATCATTAAAGATATTGCTGGCGGAGTTAAAGGCTGGGCAGGAAACTGGGATGCTGTTTACGATAACATTCTTCTTCGTGCAAAAACTAAAGAAGAAATAGTAAATATTGCAGAAAAATTAAACAAGCCCGAATTACTTGAAGCAGAGTTCACAGTTTTAAGCAACGCAATGTTCCATCAAATATCAGATAAAATTCGTGAAGAAATCGGCTTGCCTTGGGGCGATAGGGTTTTTCCAGAATGGCAAAAATGGGCAATTAATGCTGCAAAAAGGATTTAACACTTTTGATTTATGCTTCGCATTATCCCTCCTTATTTATTAATAATCTCTTAAACTAAATTAGACTTGTTAAGCCTCAATTAGACTTTACTTACCCTAAACTTATATTCCCAAATTATAGAATTAACAAAATTTTATTTTAAAATTACTTACTATCCCTTTCCGGGTTGTTTTCCCCAAAAGACAATCATAGCAACTATACCAATCAAAATAAGTAAAGTTACAAGAGCAGAACCATACTGATCCCAAAGATTTCCAAGTGAATTATAACTGTCTGAAAAAGAAGAATACATTACAAATATAAAAATTATTACTCCAACTAGAATTAATCCCACATTAATATACTTCGCATTAGCCGTATCTGCCATAAACAAGCCCATCAAAATTATTGCTGCAAGCAAAATGCTTAAGCCAACAGCGAGATTTGGAATCATTGTCTGGAAAAAATCTGGAACAAATCCTCCAACAAGTGAAAGCAATCCCAGAGCCAAGGCAATTATTACATTAACCCCTTTTGCGTCAGCTCCGAAAATATTTGATTTATTCAAAATTCCAAATACCATCGCGAAAATTAATAAGAATGGAAGAACATAGGCAAATATATCCATCCTTGCCCAGCTGTCCAACATATCAGAAAATCTCCATGCGGCAGAAACAAAATTCAAACTCAATAAAATTCCAATAGAAGCAACCGCACTCATCAACACACTTCTTTTCATATCTATCTTAAATTTTGTTTATTTAAATACCTTTTGCTCGCCCTCGCTTTTTAATGTGGGGCTTACGCCCATTTTTCAATAAGTAATAATTCTATAAAACATCAAACTAGGAGCTTCTCAAAAATTCGCTTTCTAAGTGGGGGCATTATTAATAAAAAGGTTAAAATGATAAGGAAGTGCAAATAAAATAATTATTTCTTCTCGTCTTTTCCAACCTTAAGAACAGTAACTATAGCACCAACAATAAGTGCAATAAATATAACATTGCTAACTACTTCAGGATTGCTTTTGACATAGTCCATCATTCCAGTAATATAAAGAGCTACAGCCCCAACAGAAAGGAGTGCTATAATCCCTAAAGTCCATTTTAAACCTTCAGAATTCTTCAGCATATCTCCGCTCGTTTCTCCCCAAATAAATCCATAAAGCATTAATGCTATAAATAAAATAAATAGGGCTATAACAAAAAAGATTACAAAATTTTGCAACCAGTCGATATATTTAGTAAAACTAATTAAAATAGCCGCAAATACAAAACCAATAATGGCATTAATCTGGTGTTTTCCGTCTCCGAGAATTTTAGATTTTTCTAAAATAGCAAAGACAAGAGTAAAAACCAATAAAAATGGCAGAATTACATCCTGAAAAATAGCATTAGATAAAAAGGTTCCTGTAGCCATGTTGTTTTTACTTTTTTAATTTTAGTTATTGAGAAAAACATAGATGGAAATCATAACTTCCAAAATGTAAAAAACTTAACCTAAAACTAAAAAGTGTATAGGCGTCTTTTACCTTAGTCTTCCTCTTTTTGGGGCTGATTAAGCGCTTTGACCGGATAAATCCATTGTCTCGTCTTCTGACAAGCTTTCTTTTTCAGCTACTGGTAGATTTGCGCCGTTAACTACAAAAACATCACCTATAGCCTTAACAAATGGATGAGGGATGATTACTCCTCTTGCGCCATTAAGATTTCTTGCCATGTCCTTAGACACTCTTATTCTCCAGCTGTCAATTTTGTTCTCTGCAAGAATAACTTCTTCGATTTCACCAAAGAAATCACCAATATCTGTGAACACTCTTTTTCCAAGCATAGCACTTATTTTTTTTATTCTTAACATAATCATAAAGTAAGAGGGGGCATTTATATAGTTTTCTATTTTTCATAGGATATATCCGTGAATAGGCTTTGACGCAAGATTTTTATACATGGATAAACTAAAACTAGTATGATTACAAAAAAAGAGTATATCCCGATTATAGTTTCTATTGCTCTATTCACACTTTTACTAACCTACAACAATGAAATTTTTTCTTTCGAAAAAATTCCTCTTTATTTAATACTTTCAACGGCAATTATTCTAATTTCTATTTTTGCGAAAAAAATAGCTGCGAAAAAAATTCATACGGAAATTGAACATAAGATTTGGGAATTCCAAAGGTATTGGTTTAGCAAAGGAAGTCACTTAAGACATCCTGTTTTAATTGGATTTTTTCTTCCTGCGCTTCTTGGTTTTTTATCGGGTGGTGCAATTAAATTTTTAACGTTTTTAGAATTTAATTCAAAAGAATTACCAGGAAAAGCCACTAAAAGATTTGGTATAAAAAGATTTTCAACTATGCTTGAGTGGGATGACGCCCGTATTGGATTTTTTGGATTAGTAGCAGTTATGGCTTTAGCAATAATTGCAAAATTCCTAATCTCATTTCAAGCTTTTCCTTTTATCGAGCTTTCAAAATATGCGCTATATTTTGCAATTTATAATATAATTCCCTTCAGTACGCTTGATGGAATGAAAATACTCATGGGTTCTCGCCCGCTTTACATATTCTCTCTGGGATTATTAATCCTAACCGGATTAGTTGTATTCTTCTAAAAAGTAGAAAATAATTCTTCTTCTACCCACACGAAACTAAACTCTAAAAATACCTCCTCCTCATCCAGTCAAATTACTACTTCAAATTTTCTGCACAATATAAAAAATACAATTTCTGCAGAAAATTTGTTTTGATAATCAAAAAAACAACGCGCACCACGCCATAAATGGTGTAGTTTGAATGCGCTTGTTTTTTGGAGATAGAAAAAATCTGAAGTTGCTCAGCAAAGCAACTTCTGCGGACTAAAGTCCGCAGTTTATTTTTTCTATATTAGGAAATCGTGAGGCATTAAAGTTTAGGAAATCCCTAAGTTTAATTATTTTCTTAGTATACAAAAATAATTAAAGACTCCTCCAAGTTTCTATTTATGCCAGATTCAACACTCCTCTCAATTAAGCCAAGAAAATATCAGCAAGAGATCTATGAATCCTGCAAGGATAAAAATTGTCTTGTAGTTCTTCCAACAGGTATAGGAAAAACCCTTATTGCACTAATGCTCGCAATAAACCGCCAAAAAGCTTTTCCAGGAAGTAAGGTTCTCTTTTTGGCGCCAACCCGCCCACTTGCGCAACAGCATCTAGATTATTTTACCAAACATCTTCCCGAACTATTCGCAGACCTTCAATTATTTACGGGTAAAATCGAAGCGCCACAAAGGAGAAAAATTTGGCAAACTGCGGACATAATTTTTTCAACACCCCAATGCATCGGAAACGATTTAAAAAAGCGTCTCTATGATTTAACCGAAGTTTCCCTATTAATTGAGGACGAATGTCATCGCTGTCTAAAAAATTATGCTTACACCTATGTCGCAGAACAATATAAAGAACAATCAAAGAATCCAAGAATTCTCGGCTTAACAGCATCACCTGGAAGTGAAAGAAAAACCATAGAACAAATAGCAAAAAATCTGAATATAGAAACAATCGAACTTCGCACAAGAGACAGTGCAGATGTAAAAGAATATCTTCAGGAATTAAATTTTGAAGTTATTCGCGTAGATTTTCCAGAGGAATTTGATAAACTTCGTAATTTATTAAAGATTATATACAATAAAAAGATTGAAGAATTAAAAAGTAGAAAACTATTATTCGGTCCGCCAATGAAAAGGATTCTTCTTGAAACTCAAGGAAGAATTATGAAAGCCATTACTTCGGGAAATCGTCATTTTAATCTTTTAGTTGGAGCTTCAATCTGCTCTCAAGCAATAAAAGTAGAACACGCCATAGAACTAATAGAAACTCAAACTCTTTCTTCAGTTTATGAATATTTTCACAATTTATTTCAGCAAGCAAAAGAAAATCAATCAAAAGCCGTAGTCAATCTCATCAAACAGCCAGAATTTAATCAAGCGTATATTCTTCTTAATGAATTAATAGCAAAAAAAACAGAACATCCGAAACTTCTCAAGGTAAAAGAACTATTAACAGAAAGTATAAAGAATAATCCTAAGAATAAAACCATAATCTTCACTCAATTCCGTTCAACTGCAATAAAAATCTCTCGTGAAATAAATCAAATTCCAGATGTTAAAGCAGCAGTTTTCGTTGGACAGACTATAAAAAAAATGAAATCTGGCGAAGAAGTAGGCTTATCTCAAAAAGAACAGCATGCAATGTTAAGTGAATTCAGGGAAGGAAACATTAATGCTTTAGTTGCAACAAGCATTGGTGAGGAAGGATTAGATATTCCTGAAGTTAATGGTGTTATCTTCTACGAACCTATTCCAAGTGCAATAAGAAAAATCCAGCGCGCAGGCAGAACAGCAAGATTAATGGAGGGCAGCCTAATAATTCTCATCACTCGAGATACCCGCGACGAAGCATATTATTACGCCTCGCTTAACAAAGAGAAAAAAATGTATTCTGCTATTAAAAGTGTTAAAGATAATCTTGATTTAAATGAGCCTGCAGAAAAGAATGCACAACAAACACTATAGCATGAAAAAGAAAGAAACCGGTTGGAGGCTATATATTCAAGATAAAGTAGAAATTCCTAACGCAAGATGCCCACCACATCATATCCCCCACAAGATACCTTTTTTTCAGAAACCAATAACAAATGAACCCTGCCATTACCATAATCGCAGATGGAGAATGTACCATCACATCCCTTTTTGTTGGCTGTTCTGTAAACACTATAAAAAAATGATTAAAGCCTACAAGAAGGAAAAAACACTATAAAATGATCTATAACATCTTCAAAAATAAAAGTGACACTCTAACTCTAAAAAAGAGTAGTAACAATATTTCTAAGCTCTCTCCTCGGATAGTTGTAGACACAAGAGAAAAAAATTCTTTAGTCATTTCAGAGTTAGTTCACAAAAATGAAGCTAAAATAATATTTCAACAGCTCGAAATTGGTGATTATTTGGTGGGAGATACAATAATTGAAAGAAAAACCTTTCAAGATTTCATAGGAAGTATGATAAACAAAAGATTAATCGAACAATTAAAACAAATGAGCAAGTACGAAAAACGTCTTCTTATCCTTGAAGGCAAAGATTTTGAATCTTTCGAAGAAAAACAGGGCAAACTTAATCCCAATGCAGTTAGGGGCATGATTCTCTCCATCTCCTTAGAATTTCAAACACCAGTAATATTCACAAGAAATAGCGAAGAAACTGCAAAATATCTTATTCTCTTAGCTAAACGCCAATTAAAAGGAAAAACAGAATTTACTCTTCACTCTCGCAAGCCCCCAAGTATAATAGAACAAAAACAATATATTCTTGAAAGCTTTCCGGGCATCGGCCCAAAAAATGCAAAAGCTCTTCTCAAAAAATTCAGCTCAATTAAAAAGATAATTAACGCGCCACAAGAAGAACTCGAATCAGAAATAGGCAAGAAAGCAGAAGCCATAGTTAAATTGAGAGATTAATATCTTAAGCAACAAAATGACTAAACCCGATATAGAAAATAAAAAATTAACTCGTTGTTTCATTGCATTAGAACTCTCACGAGAAGCCATAGATAAAATTGAAGAAATTCAAAAACTTATCAAAAAGAAGAACCTTTTTTATGGAAAGTTTACTGAACCAGAAAATCTGCATTTAACCCTGAAGTTTTTAGGCGAAATCGAAGAAAACAAAATTGAAGAAATAAAAAAAGTGCTTGCTAAAATTAAATTTGGGGAATTTGAAGTAAAGTTGGGTGAAATTGGGGTTTTTATTAATAAATACAATTCTATCCTTTGGTTAAAGCTTAATGGACCCGAAATTTGGAATTTGCAAAAAGAAATTGATAATGAACTTAAGGGTATTCTCCCATTAGAAGAAAAATTCATGAGCCACATTACTATTGCAAGGATGAAAAAAATAAGCAACAAAATAGAATTTTTAGATTATATCAAAAATATTAAAGTTGAAAAAATTAAATTTTCAGTCAAACAATTTACTTTAAAAAAATCAGAACTCAAGTCGGAAGGGCCTTCCTATGAGAATCTTAAAACATTTGACTCCGATTAAGCAACTCTCGCCTTCTTTATTCTTCTTAATTCATATAATTCGCCTAGCTTTTCTTCTTTTTTAGTTCTTCCAATGGAAAAAAGTTTATGATTTTTCAAAATATCTTTTTTTATCACAAGCAATAATAAAACCCCAATTAAGCCGAGAATTGCAACACCAATAAAAACCGAATTAAAACCCAACAAAGTAACTGCAGCTCCGCCCAAAATTCCTGCTATCCCCGGTCCTAAACCTACAGCAACTGCGTCAATACCCCATTCAGTAGATTCTTTTCCCTTATCCATATGCCTTGAAAACAGCGTAGTCCATCCCGCGGTTGACATTGCAAGTGAAGCTCCTAAAATTATCTGTAAAATATAAACATGCCAAGGTAAAGAAGCATAAAGATATCCAATTGGAACAAATGCCGCAATTAATAATCCCCAAAACATTAAATGAAACGAAATTCTCTGGCTCCTGTCTGCCATAACTCCAAATGGAACTCTCAAAAGCGAACGAACAATTAAGTTAATTCCAGCAGCCATACCAACAACAAAAGCCGTCCCACCTATTATCGAATCAAGTAAAAAAATCGCGAATATGGGTGATATTAATCCCCAACCACTATAAAAAACTAAATCTGAATATACAAGATATTTAACTATTTTGTTAAGTTTGAAATTCATGTTTACGTATAAGTATACCTTTTTTATAAAACAAGTAATTACGCTAAGTTTATAATACTTACTCTAAACCCCCTAACAATAAAAATTTATTTAGGAATTATTAAAATAGATTACGAAGCGAAGAAATTGAGCAAGAGGCGAGAATTTACATTCCAGAAAAAACAATGTTTTTTAGGGCCCCGAAAATCATTGATTTTCGCGGTAAGTAAATTAAGATAAGATAAAAATGCAAATTCGAGAAAGATTTCTAAGCGAGTATTACTTATCTTCAGGAACCAACGCTATAAAAGAATATTTGTTAATTTTAGCTAACTTTTTTACATCGGCAAGTTTAACTTTTCTTATATTTTCTTCATACCTATAGCTTCTTTTTGCATCACCCCAAACTTCATTATAAAGCAAATCTATCATCTGCCCTTGTGAATCTTCTCGCGAAATCTTACTATTACCAATAAGTTGCTCCTTAACCTGATTTAGTTCATTCTCGCTAAGAGTTTTTAATTTGGTAAACTCCTCAATAATTAATTTTTTGACGATTTCCACCTTATCTGCAGTAGTTCCAACAAAAATAGAATTATAACCGAATCTTTTGGCACCATTATATCCGCCCTTAACAACATAAGCTAAATTTCTTTTTTCTCTTATCTCCTGAAATAATCTCGAACTCATTCCACCAGTCATTAAACAAGATAAGACTTGCGAAACATAAGATTGCTTGGTGAACGCGCGAGGGGCATGATAAGCTAAAATCAAATTCGCCTGGTCAATTCCTTTTTTTCTCTCAATTTTCTGCCCATTCTTTAACGTAATTTTTGGTTCAGGAATTTTAAATCCAGATTTTTTAAAGTTTTTCTCGGCGAATTCACATAAGCTTTTAAAATCACAATCTCCAACGACACAAAGAATTAAATTTTGGCTTCCATAGGCTTTTTGAAACTTTTCACGCATTTTTTCTCGAGTAATGGAGTTCATTGATTTCTCTGTTCCTATTAAATCATGTCCAAGATTTCCTGCGTAAAGCAAGCCCTGAATTTTATCAGTAATAAATATACTTGGAACATCACGCCGCATTTTCATTTCTTCAAAGATAACTAACCTTTCCTTATTCATTTCATCCTCATCAAAAAGGGGATTGAGAATCATATCACTCAAAACATCCAAAGCCATATCTAAATGTTTACTCGGCATCTTGCACCAGAAAGCTGTAAGTTCTTCTTCAGTAAAACCATTTAGAATTCCTCCGTTTTTTTCAATATCCTCTGAAATTTGCTTAGGCGTTCTATTCTTGGTGCTTCTATAAAGCATGTGTTCGATAAAATGAGAAATTCCTTTTTCTTCTTCTGCTTCATGCAACCCGCCATGCTGAACCGCAATAGCAACACTCACAACACCCGACCATTTTCTCTCTTCAAAAATAACAGTCATACCATTTTTAAGTATTTTCTTAAAGAATCGCGGTTTTTCAATCATCTTTTCCTCTTTTCCATTTTCTTTTTTTTACTCCATTTTGAAAAAAGAAAAATCAGAAATTCTTCGAATTTCTGAGCATTAAAAAGCTTGTTTGTCAAAGCGAAGCTTTTATCTGCTTTTTAATTCTTCTTTCTATGAGTACCTAAAAACAAAGATATTTAAATAACTTTAGCTTGGGTAAATCAGTAACAAAAAGGAGGTTTAAAAATGGGAAAAGTAGGTGCAACAGTATTAGCTATAATCGCTGTGTTGCTTTTATTAACAGCTGGCGGAATAAGCCTTGGCTCAGTTGTTGATACTTGGGCAATACCAATACTGGTTTTAATTTGGGCAATAGCCAAATTAAAAGTAAATTTCGTGAAGTAAAACTTCAAATTTTATGTTTATTTTTTTTAACTTAAAGAATTAAAATTTCTGCCGCGAAATTTTTTTATAACTTAGAGAACCCTTTAATCAGACTTTTCTGACGTACTTCTGGATGAAATAAAACACCATAGATTTCTTTTTCTTTGTGTTTTATTGCCTGACAAACTTCAGAAATATTATAATTCTCAAAATGCATAGGCAGATAGATAAAATTATTATGTAAATGATAAACTTCCTGCTCATCTTTCAAACCTAAAAATTCTTTATCAAAAATTTCCTTAAAAAAACCAATTTCAGTCTTTTTCCCAACATTAGCCCCATAAACTTTCCCAATTATTTGCATCCCTCCGCAAATTCCCAAAAGGGGCTTCTGAAAACTTTTTATCCATGAAAATCTTGTTTTAGCATCTTCAATAAACTCATTATCTTTAAGCGAAGTCCCACAAATTATAACCTTCTCGCATTTTTCCAAATCTTTTTGCTGAACTTCTTTGTATCCCTTTGTAAAGAAGGTTATTTTATTTAATCTTAGAATATCCTCAGTCGGCTTAACAAACTCAAGATAATGCAGTTTCTCTTTACAAATATTTATTAAAAGTATCATAATTTTTTCTCCATAATATACTTTTGTTTTTTATTATTAATTCTAATAATCTTATAACCGAGCCTTTCATAAAATCCAACTGCTGGATTTTTTATTAAAACGTCCAATTGTGCTTTAGAAACTTGTTTAGCATATTGATTTTCAACAAAATTCATCAATTCTTTACCATAACCCTTTCCCTGATTTTTTGGATTAACTAATAAGAAGCCAATCTCCAAGGTATTACTCTCAATTTCTACACCAATAACTCCCTCAAGACCTTTTTTATCTACTAAACCAAATACTTCTCCCTTTTGAAAAACTTCTAAAACAAAATCCCTAATGCCTTCTACAGAGTATTTTCTACCAAGTTTATCCCATAAGGGAAAAATTGCTTTTTTATGTAACTTAATAATATCTTCAACAGAATTTTGATTAATTTTTTTTATCATTTTATTCAAACACCGCCCGCCATGCATTTCCTTCACCAACAACATCTTTTATTTTAACATCAAGTTTTTTCTTAAAAAAGGGGCAACTAAGCACAAGCGATTCAAACTCTCCACCTTCGCCAGCAGGATTTATTTTATACTTCTCCTGCATTTCTTTTATTTTTTCAATAAACTTAGTATCAATTCTTCTTCCAACCCATTTAGCATCAAAAGGATATGCAGCAACCCCTGAAATAATAACTTCAAACTTGCTTTTAATAATCTCTTCAAGCAATTCTATCTGATTCTTCTGCCAAAGTGGATTAAAACATTCTATCCCAAGTTTATTGCAAATTGTTTGTATTCTTGATGCCTGATAAACCGAACCGACAGCACCCGTAACAATTCCATCAATCGCATGTTTTTTTATTGCTTTTTTTATTGCTTTTTCCAAGTCTATAATCTCATCTTCTTTTTCGCCAGCGGTTTCTTGTCTAACAAGAGGAATATCCATAAGCAGGGCTTGCTTTTCAACAAGTTCTATTCCAGGAGTATGAAACATAAAACTATCTTTATTTTCAGAATATAAAGTTATCACACATTCTATAGCATATCCTTGTTTTTTTGCAAGCCAGGCTGCATACATCGAATCTTTTCCGCCACTAAATAAAACGCCCACTCGCATGTATCTTAAAGAAAATAAATCTTTATAAAGTTAATATTAAACTCAACATTATGAACGCCCCGGGTAATTTTTGGTTAGGCGAATTCAATTCTTCAGATTTTGAAAGATTAAATTATGGGCCCCCATTATTAGATGAATTAGAAGATGAAAAAGGAAATGTAATAATCCCCCATTATTTTTACTTAGATATTGAAGAAGTAAAGAATGAAAAATTTTGTGGTTTTACAAGAGATATTCTGGGCCATGCTAAAATAGAAGGGTATCTTAAAAAAGTTTCGCCACATCTTCAAGTAGTATTGTTTACTCAAGAATATCTTTCTAAAGCAAGGAAAAATGGCGCCACTTCAAATGTCCTGGTTCTTAGGGCAGTGTTAACCTCTGCAAGACTAAAGCTTTCCGAAGAAAGGCAAGAATTAGCAACAGGAATACGAACCGGAAGAAATGAAAATTCGAGATATCCTTCAACAGAAGCTTTCATTATGCGAAAAATTTACTAAATACACAACCTTTTAAAATTCTCTTTAACATATACAATTATGTTGAACTTAAGGGAAGTTGAGTGTCAAGAAACCGAAGGTGTCTTACAATGCCAGTAAACGCGTCCTATGAATTCGCAAATGCGGAAAAGCAATTTCAATCAGCACAAACCGACGAAGAAAGACTCGAAGGTTTAGAAGAAATGTTACGAACCGTTCCCCGCCACAAAGGAAGTGAGAATATAATAGCAAATCTTCGAACTCGTTACACAAAACTAAAAGATAAAATAGAAAAACTAAAGTCTCAGAAAAAAGGCGGTGGCGGAGTTAAGTTTTCAGTTAAAAAAGGAGATATGCAAGTAACTCTTGTAGGATTAACAAATTCTGGAAAATCTTCTATTCTAAAATTACTCACAAATGCAAATCCTCACATCGCACCCTACGCTTTTACAACTCAAACTCCGGAAGTAGGTATTCTCTATTACGAAAATTGTCAAATACAAATAATTGACTTGCCGGCAATTGGCGCAGACACTTTTGATACGGGAATAATAAACACCTCCGATACTGTTCTTGAAGTTGTTGAAAAGATTTCAGACATTCCAGAAGTAGAAAAAGTTCTTACAAAATTTAAAGGAAAAAGAATCGTTGTTTTCACTAAAATAGATAAATTAGATTTTAACACTAAAAGAAAAACGCTCGAAACTCTTAAAACAAAAAAGTATAATTTTGTAATGCTTTCGGCAAGAACTGAAGAAGGTTTAGATGAACTAAAAGAAAAAATATTCAAATCATTTAATAAAATCCGGGTTTACACAAAGCAACCAGGAAGAGCAGAACACGATAACGAACCAGTCATCATGCTCCCAAATTCAACAGTAGAGCAGATAGCAAGAATAATCTTCAAAGGTAGAACCGATGTAATAAAACGGACAAGAATTTGGGGTCCATCAAGCAAATTCGGAGGCCAAGAAGTAGGTGTTAAGCATGTTCTTAAGGATAAAGATATTTTGGAGTTCTTAACGAGATAATCAGGTTTAAAAAAGAAAAGATTTTTTTGGATTTTTCAATTTATATTTAAATAATTCCAATAAAACTTCTGAATCTCTAAATTTTTCCATTATAAATGCCCCACTACCTCTCGGCTTATCCGCCCCCGCCATACTTCCATAAGTTCCCCGATAAATTCTTCCTTCTTTTCTACCCCGGTAATGCCATCTTCCAATTGGGGCTTCTGTTCTTTGATAACTATTATAATCTGTAATAAAATCTACTGTTACTGGAGAAAACCGTCCCTGAAATTGACCGCAGCCCAAATCATCAAATCTCTCTCCTTCTAAATTCATTCCAGTTCTTTTAGTAGTTAATAAAAAAGATAATCCCTGAGAGCCATTACTATCGTTAGTCCAAACAAAGATATAATCCGGTTCTAATCTAGGCAAGAGAGGATTCATACTAATATTAAAATAAAACAATATTTAAGCATTATTATAATCAAGTGACAATACAATTTATCTTCTCTCCACATTCCCACACTTCAAACAAGTAAATAATGTAACACTTTTTTCATTACCTAAAAT
>ERZ1292629.780-Hain-H43-01um-R1-780-length-34843-cov-8_pt1 | contig 34843 bp, 43 predicted proteins | sample MGYA00564399_ERZ1292629 | MGnify/ENA primary metagenome ERZ1292629 (study PRJEB36523, sample SAMEA6512636) | groundwater metagenome | collected 2019-01-08 | study: AquaDiva: Metagenomics assemblies of 32 groundwater samples
GAATTTCTAGAAGATTATCAAAAGGTCAACCCGCCATATGAGTATGCCTAAAACAGTTAGAGGCCACGAGGGCACGCAGCGTTTCTCTGCCTCTAACGGGATCAATTCACCCTCCCAACTTTTAAGACTTATGTCTCACTATGTTTATGTTTTAGAAAGTGATGCTGATAGTGAAAAATATGTTGGGTGCACAAACAATTTTAAGAGAAGAATAGATGATCACAACAGAGGTAAAGTTTTCTCGACTAAATTACGAAAACCTTTTAAACTTATAATATGTCTAAAAAGTTAGGAGGATAAAATGGATAAAAGAAGTTTACAAATTTACTCATTTCTAGGATTAATCCTGATTATTACGATTGTCGTGGCTTTAATGTTTTTTCCTTTCTTAAGCTCGATGGTTCTAGCCATTACCTTCGTCGTTCTCTTTGAACCAGTTCATAATAAACTTTTGAAATTGGCTCGCGGTCAACGTAATATTGCCACCCTAGCCACTATCCTTGTTATTCTTATTATCGTTCTCGTCCCTCTGACTTTCATCGGCATCAAGGTTTTTGATCAAGCCCAAGACGTCTATTTAAAAATCACTGAAACCAGCGCGAAAACCAATCCCCTAACTAAAATTGAAAAAATAGCCGAAACACAGCTCGAAAAAATATTTCCTAAACTAAACATCTCCCTTAATTTGAGCGATACGGCCCATTCGTTTTTTAAGTGGTTATCAACCAAAACCGGGCGAATCTTTCAGGGCTTAGCCAGTATTATCACTAGCTTTCTTCTAAGTCTGCTCGCGATTTACTACATCTTTAAAGACGGGGATAAACTAAAAAAACTAATCTTCGGGCTTAGTCCCCTCTCTGGGAAACAAAGTGAAGAAATATTCTCTAAGCTAAAACTCGCCATCAAGTCAGTCATACAAGGCAACATCATCGTTGCCATCACTCAAGGTCTTTTGGCCGGTATCGGGTTTGCTATCTTTGGAGTCCCTAACGCCGCCCTCTGGGGCTTCGTAACCGCTATCGCCGCCTTTGTGCCAATCGTTGGAACCTCGCTCGTCTTTGTTCCGCTTATTATTTACCTTTTCGCGTTTGATACTCTCTTTTCAGCAATTGGCCTTCTTGCCTGGGGAATGTTGGCCGTCGGTCTCATCGATAATTTCCTTGGGCCTAAATTAATTCAACGCCGTATTCAAATTCACAACTTCCTTATACTTCTAAGCGTCTTGGGAGGCGTTAGTCTCTTTGGGGCTATGGGATTTTTAATCGGGCCTTTCTGTTTGGCCCTTTTAACCGCCTTGATTAACGTCTATCCCCAACTGGTGCTCCAAAAAGAGGCAGTAGAATCGACTGAAAACTAATAATTTTAGGACTAGGCTTTTTCAACCCTCTCAACATATTGGCCGGTTTGAGTATTCACCCGAACAATATCGCCCTCTTCCACAAAAAGCGGCACAGAAACTTTCGCCCCCGTTTCGAGTATCACTACTTTAGTTCCACCCTGAGCGGTATTCCCACGGAGCGCCGGTGGCGCCTCAGCTACCTTAAGCTCCATCTTGACAGGCACTAAAACCTGAATTACTTTATCGCCAAAAATCCAGGTCGTAACTTGGGTATTCGCTTTTATAAAATTAATCCCCTCTCCGGCATTTTCTTCTTTTAATGAAAATCTATTTTTCGGATTCCCTAATTCATGAAACCAGCACTCACCTCGGCTTTTATAGATAAAAATGGCCTCCCTCTTTTCTATTTCGGCCTCTTCAAAATTATCGCTCGGTTGAAAATTACGTTCTAAAACTTTTCCTGTAGTTAAATTCCTTATTTTAGTCTGAACCACCGCCTTCCTCTGTTGCATGCGCAAAAAATGCGCCTCCAAAACTTCATAAGGATCGCCTTCCATCACAAATAGTATCCCCTTTTTTAAATCCGTGTAAGACAACATACCCCGTAGTGGTTGATATTCTAACTTATAGGCCGTAAAAAGTAAACTAAAAACCCCCTCCGCCAGCTGGTGGATTGGGGGTTTTTAGTTTTAAATTAAATCAACAATTCTAAACTTAGAAATCGCTTCCGGCAGAGTGGCCCTCGGTGTGGCCTTCCGGCCTCCGCGGACGAGTGCTGCCTTCCGGTTCCTCAATCTTTAAATTCACGCGAGCGTTGTTCTTGATTCCGACAATGCGGAGCAAAGACCTAATCGCCTTCGCTGTCGCTCCTTGTCGGCCAACAACCTGCCCCATATCCAAAGCATTTACCTTTAAGGATAGCAACACTCCCATCTCGTCAACCTTGCGCTCAACCTTAACGTCATCTGGGTGATCCACTAAGGCTTTGACGAGAAATACTAGAAATTCTTGATCAACAGTGTTTGAAGAATTCATCCTTTTCTTTTCTGAATTTCGGCTCCCCCGGCACTAATTAGGACTCTAAACTTTTCTTGATTCGTCTCTTTAATCCACCTAGCGTCCTACCCCAAATCTTGAGCATCTTCTCGCGTTTCTCGGCGTCATCTCTAGATTTATAGGCTTCGTAATAGATTAAATCTAATGGAATTCGATAACTGGTGGATTTTGTTTTACCTGAATTATGTTCTTTTAACCTCTTGCTTAAATCCGATGTGAAACCTATGTATATATTTCCATCTTTTCTGCTTTTTAGGATATACACATAGAACATAATTCAAAGTCCTAATTAGTACCGGGGTTCGACCTTTTCCCTGAACTAATTGAGGAACTTAATTTTGATTTTTCCAATTCCTCAATTAGTCCGGGGATTTCTAATAAGACAATAAGCATTTCGCTTACTTCGTTTTTCTATCGACAGGTTTTGTTACTTTACACCTTTCTAAATAATTTGTGAATCTCGCCTAAATAGCAACTTCTGCAACCGGCTCGCTCTTAACTTCCACCGCAACCTTTGGCGCCTCGGCGCCACCTTTGCTTTTCCTCATCTTTATAGCCACTTTTTTACCATTAATAACTCCTTTTGTCACTAAAAGATTATGCACCGTCTCTGTGGGCATTGCTCCCTTGCTAAGCCAATACTCCACCCTTTCCTTTTTAAAAGTTATCACTTTAGAAAAAGGGTTATAAGCCCCCAAATCCTCAACCGGAGGAGCAATCATTTTTGAGCGCCTTTCAGCGACCACCAGCCTATATCCCGGCTGATGTTTTTTCCCGATTCGTTGTAGTTTTATAGCTAACATAAATATAGGGTTAGATTATACCTAAAGCCCTAAAAAAATCAACCCCGGAACTAATTAAGGAATTTTAGGTCCCTGTAATCGTAAATGTTTTTCTGACCAACAACCAAACGCTCACTTTTTCCCCGTTTCTACAATACGAACCTTTCCTTAATTAGTACCGGGGTCAACCCCAGTACTATTGCGGCTGGCTCGGAGGAACCGGAGGGAGAATAGTAGGATCTGTTGGACCTTCTAAATCTTCTGTGACTGTTTGAGACTCCGTAATTGTAGGCATAGTTTGAGGCGCCGGTGCCGCCGGAGGTGCCGCTGGTGGAGTTGGTTGAGCAGGCGCTTGTACTCGTTCTAAAATCTCTTTAACTTTCGCGGCTATATCTCCTAAATCCTGCGTTTTTTCCAAAAAATCTTCCATACCTAATTCCTTGCTGATATTTTTATGATCACCTTGAATTGCGGGCCACGGTTCTTTCAAATTGGTTAGAAATGCAATTTTTAAATCTTTCGTCACTGGGTTCTGATGTATATTTAACGCAATATCTGTTCCTGTCGGGCCGGGCGGAATAAAAATGTCCATCAAAATCAAATCCGGCATTAGTGCAACTGATTTCTTTAACGCCTCTTCTTCGTTTTTGGCAGTATCGGTATCATAGCCGGCCGCCTGAAGTCGAGCTGAAAATATCTCCCGAAAGTTTTCCTCGTCGTCAACAATTAAAATTAAGGGTTTAGCCCGCATTTATTAATGGTTGTGGTTGTTATGATTAATAAACCCGACTATTCGCTGAATAATCTCACTCACATCATCCGTCTTTCGAATATAATCATTAGCGCCGATTTCCTTCGAAAAGTGGATATCAGATTCCACCCTTTCTAGAGCTGGATCGCCGTAATTCGTCAAAAAGATAACTTTAATACCGCTCGTTTCCGGGTCGCCCTTAAGCTTTAATATCGCCCCGGCGCCGTTTAGGTGGGGCATTTCCATATCCATCAAAATTAAATCGGGTTTAAGCTCTTTGGCTTTTTGATAGCCATCTTCACCATCAACCGCCGTCTCGACTTTATAGCCAGCTTCCTTTAGCTTAGTTGAAAATATCTCCCGAAAGTTCTCCTCGTCGTCAACAATTAAAATCAACGGTGGATTGTTCATATACTATATGATAGCATAATGGTTAAATCGCTCAAACAAGCTATCCCCAATCCAACTCAGACAACCTAAAACCTATAACCTAACACCTACAACCTAATTTAAATGAACCAAAAACTTATTCTTGAAATTCGCGCCGGCGCCGGAGGTGACGAAGCCTCGATTTTCGCCGGAGACTTAGCCAGAATGTATCAACGCTACGCCCAAAAAAAGAACTGGAAATTTGGTGTTATCGACAACAACCAAAGTTCGCTTAATGGTTACAAATCATTAGTGGCTGAAATCTCTGGCGAAAGCGCTTTCGATGACCTAAAACAAGAATCCGGTGTTCACCGCGTCCAACGCGTCCCAAAAACCGAAAAAGCTGGCCGTGTTCACACCTCCACGGCTTCAGTCGCTATTCTTCCTATAGTAGAAGCCAAAGAAGTTCAAATCAAAGACAGCGAACTTGAAGTAACATTTTCACGCGCCGGCGGCCCCGGCGGCCAAAACGTCAATAAAGTTGAAACCGCCGTGCGGATTCTTCACAAACCCAGCGGCATCGTTGTCGGTTCAAGAGAAGAACGTTCTCAGCACGCCAACCGCGAAAAAGCAATGGACGTTTTGCGCGCTAAACTTTACGAAATCGAACAACTTAGAGTCACCGGCGACATCGGCTCAAACCGCCGAGAACAAATCGGTTCCGCCGATCGCTCCGAAAAAATCAGAACCTATAATTTCCCCGACGACCGCATTACTGACCACCGCATCGGCAAAAAATTCTCAAGAATTGAAATTATACTAGACGGCGACCTAGACCCAATCGTAAAAGCTTTCAAAAAACAGGCCTAAAGGTTCCGTCCTCATCGCCATTGACATTATTTTTCAAAGGAGTATAATGTGCCACAGCTCGGTTTGGAGTCGTGCGCACGGCAACAAACCTTAGGTTTCAAGGAACAGCCAGCTGTGGGTAAATTCGGGCGTATGCAGGGTGAAAAAACAGTGGCACAATGATTGAAAATTGGAGCCACTCGATCGACACAATGCGACGTTATACGAATCCCATTTTTTGACCGAACAAGTCAGCATCAAAGAGAAGCAGAAATCTGGCATAAGGAGCTCGCTAATTATATTTTAGCGAGATGCCACTCCTGAAACTACGAAATATGCTTAAACTCCTTGGCTGTGGCGAAGGCAATGAGAGAATATTGTGCCATCGCCTCTGGAGGCTGGGCGGTAAGGGTTCCGCGCTTAATGGATGTCCAAACCCAAACCGCCGCTAGTACACACCGAAAGCCCAAACTCACTTGGCAAGTGAGCAAAGGCAAAGCCTATTTACAAAAGCGCGACTAGCGCAACACCCACCCCAAAGACCCGAGCAGTCTGCGGGGTGGTTTTTTTATACCCCCAAAATTCCTGCCACCTCCTTAATCTCGTCCCCTATTCCCTCAATCAAATCATATTTCGAAACTTCCGAAGCGCTAACCCAAGCGTAATCCGTAAAATCCTTCGAAATTTTTACCTCTCCGCTTTTATATTTAGCAAAGTAAGACAAAGTTACTACCGGATACCCGTCCAGCCGAACAAAAACCAAGTCACAAAGATATTTCGGCTTTTCTATTTCTAAATCCACTTCTTCCTTAACCTCCTTCCTTAAAACCCATTCCACCACGCCGTACCACTGCGGAAATCCCGCCGTCTTCGGCAAATGTTCGTATTCATGCAAAACTAATTTCCCGCCCGGCACCGTCCATCTATTAGGAAAAGCTTTTTCGTGCGCCGCTCTTTTCACAATTAAAAACTTCCCATCTTTTTCTATGATGCACGTCGCCACCACAAAATGTAGCCGCGGATCGATATCCATTTTTTTAATTAAACCATAACTTCCTATTCTTTTCTATTCTAACCTTAGTACACCAATTTAAACGATCGTGCAAATCAGTGTACTAACTCGAAAAAGAAACAACTTCGTCGTTATTCTCCCTGATAAATTTTCCCCGCCAAACAATTTTTGAGCAGTTTTTCGGCCGGAGGAAACATAGGGCTGGGCAAATCTTTCAAATCAAACCACCTCCACTCAGTTATTTCATCCGGCTCCATCACTTTCGGCTCACCATAAAAATTCTCACAAACAAACCCGATTGTCACAAAGTGCGCGTCCGCCACGCGCTCATTTCCTACGCTTGCTAATTTCAAATCCTTCGGATCAAGTTTAATACTAGTCTCCTCAAGCGTTTCCCGGCAAGCTCCATCAGCAATCGTCTCTCCAAAATCCAGCTTCCCGCCCGGCACCGTCCAAGTCCCTTCGCCATGCAATAAACTATCCGCCTTTTCGGGGTCTTCGTGCCGACGTCCCATCAAAACCTTCCCGTCTTTTATTAGCGCTACTCCGACCCCTACCCCCACTTTTGGTGCAAATGCCATTAGAGATTTAAAACCTCCGCCGTCTGTTTAATAAACCCCAAAGCCACCGGCGCCGGCAATAAACTCACCGACTCCACTCCGTCATCATCCGGCACCACCCACGGCTCTTCAATAATTTCGATTTTCCCATCCGCTCCTTTTTTATAACTATACATCGGCGTCACCTCATATTTTTCCACATAATCCCACGCCTTATCTTTCGGAATCGAATTCCTAAGTTTAATCTGCGGCAAACCTTTAAGTGTCAAAAGTTGCCGGAAAATTTTGTCATCGAGTTCCAACCTATCCCGAATCGGCTCAATCCCCAGCGAATCTCCTTCCTTAGTCACCATTCGCGCTTTGTTGCACTTGGGATCATCACACATCAAATAAAACTCTCCCGTTTTTTCGTCTTGCCCAATAAACGCCGTGGGCGCCAATTTCAAACTCCTTGGAGTTTTACAAATCGGACAAATCACTCTCGCCTTAATCCTCGCGTCAATCACCGTCTCCGGCACACTAATAAACACCAAAAAATCAGGATCGTCTCTGTATCCTAAAACTTGTTTTAGCATCAAAGAATATCCAATCTGATCGAGCGCTCTCGGGAAGCCGTCAATAAAAATCGCCTGCCTCGGCCGCCTCGAAATCTCATACTGCAAAAGCGCTACAATAAGTTCCGAAGAAACCAAAGACTTCGTGTCTCGCCCTAAAATAATATCTTCCACTTCTTGAAGCGAATGAAATCCACGATAGTTTTTTTCAAGCGATGCCATTAATTCTTTCTTGCCTTCTCCGGTCTCAATCGCTCGGTGAACATCTCGAACCACATCCCCCACTGAAATATGCCCCACTTTATTTTTCCCCACCGCCTCCATAAAAAGCTTGGAGTAAGTCCCCTTGCCCGAATTTTTCTTCCCCATCAAAAACGCCAAAAAAGTATTTTTCTCCAAATACTTCTTTAACTTCTCAATTTCTTTCCCCGCCTTCGCCTCAAAATATTTTTTCCGTTCAATGGGATCATTCAAATTAAACCTCCCCTCGACTCCGGAAATTTTAGTTTTAAAAATTGGAAAGTCGATACTGCGCATAAATTATGTTTTGTGTATATTTGTACGACGAATTTGGCTTAAATTCTAACTGAAAACAAAAATAACGGCAAATCGAAACTCTTTATCTGCCAACTATTTCAGCTTCAGTCCAAGCTCGTCTAATTGCTTTTTATCCACCTCGCTCGGCGCACCCATCATCAAATCCCGCCCATCTCCGGTTTTCGGAAACGCAATCACCTCGCGAATATTCGGCTCATTTTGGAAAAGCATCACCAAACGGTCAATTCCAGGCGCGATCCCTCCGTGTGGCGGTACGCCGTACTCAAACGCTTGAAGCATGTGCCCAAATTGACGTCGCACATCCTCTGGCTTATTCCCCAACCGTTCAAAAACTTTCGCCAGCAACTCTTGGTTGTAAATCCTGATTGATCCTCCGCCCACCTCGTAACCGTTCAAGACAAAGTCATATTGATAAGCCAAAAGCTTCAGAGATTCCTTCTCCGAATCCAAAATCTTCATCAAATTTTTGTATTCCTCGGAACTAGCATGCTGAAATCTAACCGGATCAAGCGAAGTATCCGTTGAAGGTAACGTGAAAGGATGGTGCACCGCGCCCAAACTGCCGTCGTCCTTCTTCTCGAACATCGGAAAATCCGTCACAAACGCGAACGCTAATTCGTTCGGATCGTTCTTATCTTTTCTCAAGTCCGGTTTATCGGAATTGTATTCTGCCATCACGTCCGCATATTTTAGCCGCGGCAACCTTCCATCCTTGTCTAAAGTCGAAATTGTCTTTTCGGGAAAAAGTTCCTTTGTGAGTTTGATAAATAAATCTTCCGTTAAATTCAAAATATCTTCCTGCGTCACAAAACTCATCTCAATATCGAGCTGTGTAAATTCCGGTTGCCTGTCTCCACGTGTATCCTCGTCTCTAAAACATCTCACAATCTGAAAATATTTCTCTAAACCCCCGACCATTAAAAGTTGCTTATACTGTTGGGGTGATTGCGGCAAAGCGTAAAAATCTCCTTTCTGAATTCGAGATGGCACCAAATAATCTCTCGCTCCTTCCGGCGTGGACTTGCTCAAATATGGCGTTTCAACCTCTACAAATCCCCTTTCGCTCAAATAATCCCGAATATATTTTGTAACTTTATGGCGAACAATTAAATTATTTTTTACTCTCTCTCGCCGAATATCCAAATACCGATACTTCATCCTCGTCTCTTCTCCAATTTCATATCCGTCAGTATCTAATGGCATAGGCAACTCCGCGGACGGATTTAAAATCTCCAAACCCGTTGCTTGAATTTCATACGACCCCGTCGGAATTTTTTCGTTCACTAACTTCTCAGGCCGTTTCGCCACCTTGCCTGTTAGCTTAATCACATATTCCCCTCTTAAGCTACCAGCTTCTTTCATCTCCGGACCAAAGACAACCTGCACCAACCCGCTCCTATCCCTTAAATCAATAAAAACCAATTTTCCATGATCCCGCCTCGAATGCACCCACCCATAGAGCTCCACCTCCTCCCCTTCTTTTTTCGTTATATCTAAAATTAAAGTTCTATTTTGCATGTAAACTAAAAGCTGTCGGCACTTCTAAGAGGAATAACGACAGTAAGATATCCCCTTCCTAATAGCAGAAACCTGTTCTAAAATTATACATAATGATCTCCCTAGAGCAAATGCTCATAAATTTAGTTCTCGCGATGGCTTTGGGCGCCTTTATTGGCCTTGAACGAGAAATGGCCGGCAAAGAAGCCGGCATCCGAACTTCAATGCTCGTCTCCGGTGGCGCCGCCATTTTCACCATCATTGCCCTTTCTCTTCCGTACATAATAACAGCGCATGCTCCCAACACCCTAGATGACGTCTTAGCTCGAAACAGCGGCTTCTTAACCGTCATCGCCAACATCGTCGTTGGTATCGGATTCTTGGGCGCCGGCATCATCATTAAAACTAAAGAACACGTCCATGGCCTCACCACCGCCGCCGACATCTGGATGGCTTCAGCTATCGGCGTCCTAGTCGGCTTAGGCCTTTCCACCTTCGCCATCGCCGCCACCGCCATCGTGGTTCTCCTCCTTTTCATTCTCCGCAAAGCCCGAATCTCCGAAAAAATCGACAAAGAATTTGACGAGCTCGACGACCACTAGCCCACCCAAAACCCAAACTCTAAATAAAAACGCCAACGGGAATTAAATCACTAAGAAAACCAAAAAAGCTACATGAATATACCAGAAATAAGTAAAAACCAGCCGGCTAACCCAGCAACAGAAAACAAAAAGAGGCCGTCCCTCACTTTCGCTATCCCTATAGTTGCAACGTTTATTGCCGTCAGTATATTTTTGCTCCCTAATTTTTACATCTTACTCATAGGAGGAGCATTTGTGGACAAAATAGGAACTATCGGAATTTCTCTAAGTTTAATATACCTCTCAATACTCTATGTTTTTGTAAGAATATTCCTCTATAAGGCAAAAAAATACCTAGAACCAAAATCTAAATACAGGGTAATAATTCCAATATTTATGACCATATTACCTCCGTTAATCTTTTTTACCACACAATATCTAATAAACATTATCATCGCAATAATCCTAGCTGTTATCGTCGTCTATATTGTCTTGCGTGCCGCTAGAAAGGAAAAGTATCCAGAAGTAGAATTTAAAAAATCAAAAAACAGTTTAACACCAGTTGTGGTAGGTTTTCTTATAGTTTTTTATCTCATAAATTACTTACTGGGGAAAATCATATTTCCCAGACCTTTAATCGTGAATACTCTCGAAAATGGAACTATGTACGAACTACTTGCAATATTTCTGGTGAATCTAATAATCTATGAACTACTAGCCTATCTAGGCATAAAACTACTGAGAAAAGTTTCAACCAAATATATAAACCCCGACTCCACATTAATAACTATTACTTCAATAATCATAATCCTAGCTCCATTTCTCTCGGGTTTCTTCTAATTAGAGATTAATCCACCCAAAACCTCCACTTTCGTTTAGCCCAATACGGTCCCGCGTAATTCACGCCCACCCTCGGGCCTTTTTTGATTCTAGCTCTAGAAATTTTCACACCTCTATCCTCAACCCACAACCCGCTCGCCTTACTCGCTGGCAATCCGTTTAATTTTTTATCAATCTTTAAAAATTTTGTGAGTTTTGCTGGCCCTCCTAAGTTTTTCACAGAAAAAGTTTGTCGGGCTGGACCATTCAACTTAGCGCCTTGCCCTCTTAGGTTTTTCGGAGAAAAATCTTGGAGGGCGCGTATTAAAATAGCGGCGGGATATCCTTCCTCTCTCGTCACAATATTCAGCATCCAATGCATTCCATAAGTGAAATAAACATACCAACGTCCTGCTGGTCCAAACATAATCGAGTTCCTTGCCGTTTTCCCCCGGAAAGCATGCGAAGCCTTATCGCCAAAACCATCATAAACCTCAACTTCGGTAATCATTAGCGAGATTTCACGCTGTCCAACTTTTCTCACCAAAAATTTCCCAAGCAAATCCTTCGCCACTTTCTCCGTTGGTCTATTAAAAAACTTTTGATTTAAAATTTTCTTTCCCACAAACTAATCATAACTAAAAAACCGCGCGGCAAACAACCGCGCGGTTTTTTAGAAAATAACTTTAAGCAGTCGGAGGAGTACTGGGAGGAACGCTCGGCGGAACATAATTCGCCGGCTGAACGCTTGTTTGAAACCTCGCTTCACTGCAAAATAATAAACAATTGCGCCTATAACGCCTGTCAGTAATATAAGCAAAAGCCACAAAACTTTGTTTTCGATCGGATTCTTAATAGCGTGCACAAGCATCATAACCCAAAAGATGAAAAACAAAATTCCAACAACAAAAAACAGGGTGATTATACCCAACCCAAAACCAAGACCCGTTTTTAGTTTTTCGAAAACCTGGTCGCATGGCACCTTCACTCCGTTAACTATACAGTCCGACGAAAGGGAAGGATTTTGCCCAGTGAGTCCAGCTGGACCGACTGTATTTCCTAAGTCAGGTACGTTTGGAACCTGCGCGAAAGCCACACTCGAAGAAATAATCAGTAATGCTAAAACAAAAAGTCCTTTTTTCATTAATTTAATTATTAACACGACCTTTTTACCCTCCTAAGTTTTCACTTACGAAAAAAAATTAAGAGGGCAAACCAACTCATAAATTTTAACATATTTAAAAACAAAACACCCCCGTTTTAGCGGGGGCATTTTGTGGCAATTCGTAAGCGGGATTCTGTCTCGCCCGCCATAGCTTTCGCGAAGGCGGGGTTAACGATCATTTATCTGGGCCCTTGATTGCTCGCGGGCTCGAGCGGCACTTCCAGCATCACTTTTTGAAAAGTGGTGCTGGACACGACCTTGCACTCAGTAAGGATTTAGCCGTTTCACCTCTGTCTTTTCGTCCCTATAACAGAGTTGGACCAAACTAGCTTGGGATTGGGTCCCTCTAGTCCTTTCGAACCAGAGCGTCACTGCTCGCACCTCTACGCTTACGCGCGCCTCGCCGTTAGCGAGGTACTTTTTTAAACATTGGTTACCCAATGAGTGAGTGTCCCGACTTTCCTCCCATTGAAATAAATCAAAGAGCGATCATCTGAATTACCAACACCAACTATACCCCATACCAACCAGAATAGCAAGATTGGTGTACTGACGCTTAAGGAAAAATTTATTCCCGAAACCATAAGCGAGAGGCAAGGTAGAAATTAACGAGCGAATAGAGAAAATATCCGGGTGCCCCCGAGCGAAGTCGAGGTGGGCGGTATTTTCTCGTATATGAGCGAGTTAAATTTCTCGAGCCGAAGCGGGTTGAGGAAATAGATTTTTCCTTAATAAAAAAGTTATTTTAAATCCAAAAGCTCCATCAAATGTCCCTTATCAAATCCCACCACAACCTTCCCATCGATATCTATAACCGGCACACCCAACTGGCCGGACTTATTAACCATTTCTTCCCGCGCTTTCAAATCCGTCGCCACATCTTTCTCTTCATACGCCACATTCTTTTCTTTAAAAAGCGCCTTCGCCATTTTGCAGTAAACACAAGTTGGAGTTGAATAAATTATTACTTTTGACATATTTTTTTATTACTAAAATTTTACCCCTAACCCAAAACCCCGTCAAACTGGAAAACTCCGGCAAACCACAATAAATGAAAAACCAGCGCAGACACGCTGGTTCTCGTCCTCTTCTGCTTTCCCTGCCGCCTATTTAGTTTAACTTTTAGTTTCACTAATTAGGATTTGAGGTACCGATTTTGAGAAAGAAACCGGCGGCAACTACTGGGACTGGGAAGGATAATGATCGTATGCGCTGTGTGCCAGCATACTCATGCAGTGCACGATGTTTTGTCACTGTCCGTATACTCTGCTCGGCGCTACTACACATTGAGGGCCGCGGGGAGTTTCGCGTTCGATTCACTTGCACCCATGGCTGAATCGACCCGTTGAATTCTAACCTGCTACCCATATTATATATACACCCCTAAGCCCTGTCAAGCGCCTCATTGACCAATCTATCCGCTTTTTTGTTTTGTTCCCGTGGGATATGCACAAAAAACACTTTTTTAAAATCCAATCTTAAATTCCAAACTTCGACAAATAATGGCTGGAGGTCCGGCTCCTTAATCTTATATTCCCCGTTCAATTGCTTCACAATCAGTTCGCTATCCATTCTCACTTCAATCTCCGCCTCACCTGCTTTCTTGCCGCCCAAAAGAGCCTTGGCTTTTTTTAGAGCAAAAACAAGCGCCCGATACTCAGCCTGATTATTCGTCATCACTCCTAAATATTCTGAATACTCCTTACTGCCCACCACTACTCCCAAAGCCGACTTTCCGGGATTTCCTCTCGATCCACCATCTGTATAAATTACCAACTTCCCTTCTCCTTCATCTCCCCCAAAAAGCTTATGTGATTTTTTTGGCATTAGCTATTTATTCAAAACCTCAATTAATTCTTTTATTATTTTTAATCCTTGCTCTTTTGTTTTTATTCCGGAAATTCCCGCTGCTCGCTTATGCCCCCCGCCGCCATATTTTTTCTTCAAATACAATCCCAAATTTATTTTGCACGATTCTGGCCTCCACGGATTTCCTCCGGCCGATATCTTGAAATCTTTATTTTCTCTCATTAGTGTTAAAACGTAGCTCAAATTAGGAACAAAATAATGCGGAGCAAACCGTACCCGGGGTATATTTGTTTTTGTTAAATCCAAAAATACGACATTTTCATAAATCTGAAGATTTTTTTGCGTATAATCCAATCCTTTTTTAATCTTAGCTTTTACACTCCCTAAAACTTTCTGAATTTTCTTGAGTTTAATTATATTTTGTATTGGTTTCTCCCTCATTAATTCAATCAACCAAGCCAAAGAATCATTCTTAGAAGTTGCGTCAATAAACGCATCGAGTTGTAATACAGGCTCCTTAATTTCAATTGTTTGCTTCGCGGAAGAAAACTCCGCCGCATCCACGAAATCTGCCCAGCGCGCCAATTCTACAATATGTCTCGGTGGATGATATTGAAAATGTTTTTTTAAAGTCGCTAAAACTAAACTAGCACAAGATTTATAGGAAAAATCCAAATAGCGATATTTATTTGGACGAAATGATTTTTGCCATGACCTTTTTACAAAAGTAGTTCGGTGATGGTCGAAAAAAAACGCGGCTTTAGGATGAAAATAAAAATCAAAAATTACTACCGGATTAATAGATTTCCTCACAAGTCCGTCCCACTCAGGTGCCATAAAATGATCCATCGAATAAAAATCGCCTACCTCGTCACCCCTTTTTTTCAGAAAATCCCAAAAAACCGCAGCCGAAGCCCGACCGTCAAAGTCGTTATGAAAATAAAAATCGTATTTCATTTATGATTCCGCTCTAAAGCAACTATCCCCGGCAATTTTTCGCCGGCCAAAAACTCCAACATTGCCCCTCCCCCGGTCGACACAAAACTAAATTTATCAAAAAATTCGTATTTTCTCAAAAATAGAACCGTCTCGCCTCCTCCTGCCAGTGAAAAACATTTTCTATTTGAAACAATCGCCCTAGCAATAGTCATTGAACCTTTCTCAAATCCTTTTTTTTCAAAAAGCCCCAAAGGGCCATTCCATATTACTGTTCCGGCTTTCATAATTTCAGAAACGAAAATCTTTTCGGTTTTAGACCCGATATCTAAAATCTTTTTAGACTGTATATGATAATCAATCGGCAAAAGTAATTTCCTAAACTTCAGCAAAGGCAAAAAAGCTTGCCGATTGTCTTTTTCCACAATCGACTCCCCGATATCCACTCCTTTTATCCAAAGCAATGTATTCGCCGGCTCTCCGCCGATTAAAAACTTATCCGCCCGCTTTTCAAAAAACTTCAAAAGTCCCAGTTTATCTCCCGCCTTGCCTCCTCCTAAAATAATCAGAAGAGGCTTCGCGGGCTTCTTAATTATTTTAGAAAGATTTATAACCTCTTTTTCTAACTGAAATCCACCATAACTCGGCAAAAATTTAGTAATGGCCGAAACCGACGCGTCTTTTCGATGGGAAATAGGGAAACCTTCATTTACGTAAAAATCTCCCAGGCTCGCCAACTTCTTTGCCAAGATAGGGCTATTTTCATATTCCTCTTTTAAAAACCGGATGTTTTCCAAAACAAAAACCGATCCCGGCTTGGATTCTTTTAAAGTTTTTCTTATCGCCTCAAAATTAAAATGGGAAATAAATTTTACGGGCTTACTTAAAAACCCGGAAAGCTTCTTCGCGTTCTTATTTAAACTTAATTTCTTGTTTATTCCCTTGGGCCTGCCTCTATGGCTTAAAACTAAAACTTTGCATCCCCGCTTAATTAAAAATTTTAAAGTCGGCGCCGCCGTCTGCATCCGCCAGTCATCTTCAGTATTAAAGTCCAACCGAACCACCGCCGTTCCTTTAATCAGCGACGCCTTCGCTCGGCTCAAATAATTAATCACCCAGTAATTATATCACACACGCTCCAATTTTCTTAGCGATAAAAACAAATCTACTCCCTTAATCTCTTGTAAATCTCCGGCTCTACTTCGTGCCTGCCTTTGCCAAATTTTAATCTTGAATATTCTTTCAGCCGATGAGCTAAATCACCATTCCCCTTCTCGAGTGGCATGGTCTTTATGTTAAATGGCTTTGAAGTTTCTCCGTTAACTAAAATTTTTACGTAAGCGTTGAAGTTGTCGATATTCACCAAATCACCTCTATCAAACGTCGGTTCGAATTGTTTTACTAAAAATTCCGCGTCCTGCACACCCACCCTAAACACCACTTGCGATCCGACGTTCCCAAAAACCGCGTCCCGGATCTTTTCGGTGAGTTGTGCGATAAACTGGTGAGCCATTGTTAAACTCAAGCGATATTTCCGCGCCTCAGAAAGAATCGTGCCGATTGAATCGGTAGTGAAATTTTGAAACTCATCAATATAAAGATTGAAATCTCTTCGCTTCGAGGCATCCGCTATATCCACTCTTGAAAGCGCCGCAATTAATATCTTGCCAGTAAATACCATGCCTAAAAGCCCGGCGTTAATGTCTCCGATTCTACCTTTCGACAAATTAATCAATAAAATTTTTCCTTCATCCATCGCCGACCTAAAATTAAAAGCCGAACTCGCCTGTCCGATAATCGGCCGCATATAATCATTCGAAATAAAATTATTAAATTTAGAAGTTATGTATGGCGTCATATTCGCAAGCGACGCCTCTCCGCCAGCTTTCACCGCTTCCTTTTCCCAAAAATCTATCACCACCGGATTATGAATCCGAGCCAGTTTTCGTTTCCTATATTCTGTGTCGGTAAAAACTCTCGGCACTTCAATCAAAGTCGCCGGCTCATTCGGCATATCTTCCATTAAAAGCAAGAGCGCGTTCCTCATATATTGCTCAAACATCGGCCCCATCGTCTCCTGTGAAAAAAGGCGGTTAAAAATACTCTGCATTTCGTTCACGATAAAAGTTTTCTCTTCCGGCCGGTTGAAATTATACTCAAGCATATTCAGTCCCAACGGCCGGTCCAAATCTCCCGGATCGAAATAAATCACGTCCTCAAGCCTATTCGCCGGCACGTGTCCTAAGACTTCTTCCACTAAATCTCCGTGCGGATCAATCATCGCCACTCCTTTCCCGGCTTTAATATCCTCGATTATCATATTCGTCATCAAAGTCGATTTACCGGTTCCGGTCTGCCCGATAATGTAAACATGCCGCCTCCTGTCCTCCTCGGTTATATAAATAGGATCATATTCTCCCCTAAAACTACTTTTTCCAATCATCACCCCGCTGGCCGGCAAATTTGATGGCGGCGCGGATTCCTTTGACTTCAGCCACTTCACCTTCGGTGTATCCGTAGACGATCCCGGCATATGATAAAAACTTGCAATCTCCTCGGTATTCAAAAACATCGCTTGGCTAGGGTCAAAACTCCGAAAACTGAAGTTATACACCAAACTTTTTTGATTCCTTGGTTTTGAAATCCTAAAGCTATTCCTTTTCGGCGCTCCGAATTGTGAAAATCCGGACGCCAAACCCTCCAAAATGTCATTCGCTTGGAAAGGAGTCGCCGCCGAAGCCAAAATCCGAACATTCACCTGAAACACCGGCTTAGAAATTTTCGCCTCAAGCGACTTTGCTCCTTCTTCATCAACCGATCGCCCGAGTCGAGATTGCTCTTTTTCCTCTTCAAGCTTCTTGGGGCTAAAAGCATCTCCGATCTCTGACAAAGTTATACCAAAACCGCGACCAAAAAGTTTCTCCCAAGACTCGCCTTTCTTAAGTTTCTCCACGTACTCATGAACTCTTTTTTGGAAATTCGAAGTTTCAGGCCTCGCTAAAATCTGTAAAGCCGCCCCCTCTCCGATTTCGTTAACTTTTGAAAATCCCCCAACAATCGAAGAAAAAGAATCTGATTCTAATTCCCGATAAGTTCGAATCGGCAAAACTTGATTATCTTTCTGAGTAATATATGCCCCCGCCACCGCTCCCTCTGGATTAAAAATATTATAATCACTCTTCGCCAGCTCCACTGATGCTCCGTTCCACAGACCCTGAACCTGTTTCGCCGCCACCTCCGACATTATTTTAGGCACCGCCATATAAAAATGAATCTCCTCTCCTATATGCGGCACTGCCACTTCAAACACGAAAGGTTTTTTAAGCGATGCAAAGTTGCTCAACAGCTGTTCGAATTTATTAATCTCCACCCGAAAATCTTTTTCCTTTCCTCCCTGTGATACGCTTTCTTCTTTCGGCACCTTAATCAAAAACAAAGACAAATTCAGCAAATCGTTTAGTCTGCGTTTCCTTAAATATCCCCACAAAAAATAACCTCCCCCAAGAACCAAAATGCCAAAGATAATACCGAGAAATAAATTTAACATCGGCTTAATTCAAAATATAAAAATTAGTTGGAAATCATTCTAAATTTTTCCGCCGAAGGCGGATCCTCCTTTGGAGGAAAAATTACTTAAGCAATCCTCTTCTCTTAAACTCATCGTAAAGCTTGCCGGTCAAAGCATCATGAAACGCGTCCAGTACGAAAGGATTGGATTTTTTGGCCTCATTCGCCGCCTTCAAAATTCCATCTTTAAAAGCCATCGATAAATAATGGTCTACCTCAAGCTTCGCTCCAGCCGACGCTCCTTTAGCGTAATCCGAATCGTCATTGGTTGTCGAACCCACCCCTTGGCCGGCAGGCATAGGATGTTCGGTCAGTTCGTGAACTGCTTTTTTAAGTAGTTGCTCTTGGGAAAAGTCCTTTGTTTCGGGCGCCTGCCGGTATTTCTCTATATCCCCGGCAATTCTGTCCATATCCGCCTCCAAAGGACCCGCTCCCCTCTCTGGTGTAAATTGGTCAGCCATTTTTTCCACAACTCCCTTGTTGTTATTAAAGGGAACAATCTTCTATACTTACGTTAGTTTGGGTTAATTATATCACACAGCCGGTTTTTAAGTTAATAAACAGAAATTAATAAAACCTTCAAATTATGACCAGGTATATCTTTGTTGTTGGCGGCGTTATGTCGGGTATCGGCAAAGGCGTTGCCGCCGCTTCTATCTCCTCCTTGCTTGAAAACCGCGGCTACGAAGTCACCGCCGTTAAAATAGACCCCTATATTAATGTTGATGCCGGCACTATGAACCCCGTTGAACACGGGGAAGTTTTTGTCACCGAAGACGGTTTGGAATGCGACCAAGATATCGGCAACTACGAAAGATTTTTAAACAAGAATATCTACCGCACCAACTATATGACCACGGGGCTGGTCTACCAAACAGTTATCAACAACGAGCGCGCCTTAAAATACGAAGGTAAGTGTGTTGAAGTTGTTCCCCATATTCCCGAAGAAGTTATCCGCCGCCTTCGCCTCGCCGGTAAAAAAGCCAAAGCTGATTTTGTTTTGGTTGAAATCGGCGGCACCGTCGGAGAGTATCAAAACATTCTTTTTCTAGAAGCCGGCCGTATGATGAAAATCCAAAACCCCGACTCGGTCATGTTCGTTCTCGTCAGTTACTTGCCCGTTCCCTCAAATCTCGGCGAGATGAAAACCAAACCGACTCAGTACGCCGTCCGCACCTTAAACTCCGCCGGTATTCAACCCGACATTATTCTCGCCCGCTCCAGTTTTCCACTCGACGAACCCAGAAAGAAAAAATTATCCGTCTTCTGCAACGTTGCCGCTGAAAACATTATCTCGGCTCCGGACGTAAAAAGCATCTACGAAGTGCCGGTTAATTTTGAAAAAGAACAGCTCACTTTTAGGATCTTAAGAAAATTCGGCATCGCGGCTAAAAGAAACGGCCATACTCCGTGGTCAAAACTCAATCGTAAAATTAGCGCCGCCAATAAAGTTGTCAAAATCGGCATCATCGGCAAATACTTCGACACCGGCAAATTCACCCTTTCTGATTCTTATATTTCCGTCATTGAAGCCGTAAAACACGCCGCTTGGAGTTTAGGATTTAAACCGGAGCTGGAATGGTTAAACGCTAAAGATTATGAAACCAATCCCAACTCAATCAAAAATCTTTCCGCCTACGATGGGCTAATCGTCCCCGGCGGTTTCGGCTCAAGGGGCGTTGAAGGTAAAATCAAAGCCATCCACTATGCCCGGGAACACAAAATTCCTTACTTTGGCCTTTGTTATGGCATGCAGCTCGCCACCGTCGAATTCGCGAGAAATGTGGCTCATATGAAAGACGCCAACACCACCGAAATCAACTCCCACACCCATTTTCCGGTAATCGACATCCTTCCCGAACAAAAAGAAAACGTCAGCGAAAAAAACATGGGTGGAACTATGCGCCTCGGCGCTTATAAATGTCGCATCGTAAAAAACACCATCGCCACCAAAGCTTACGGCAAAAACTTAATCAGCGAACGCCATCGCCACCGCTACGAAGTTAATAATGATTTCAGAGAAAAACTGGAACAAGCCGGCTTAATTTTCTCTGGTATTAATCCCGAAAAAAATCTCGTTGAAATTATTGAAATCAAGAACCATCCTTTTTTTGTTGGCGTTCAATTCCATCCCGAACTCAAATCTCGCCCCTTCGATCCGCACCCATTATTCAAAGAATTCATCAAAGCCGCCTCTAAGAAAAAATAAAAAGGAGGGGTAGCAAGACTTCTCTCGCCGCTCCCCTCCATGATGGATTTCCCTTTTCGGGCTTCGGTACTTGATTGTTCCCCGACCATTCCGAAGTGGTTAGGATACAATTTACCATTCCATCACCCTTACCAAGAAATCCAATACTTAATACTGCCGCCCTGTCCCTCCACAATCGGGACAAGACATGTAAACAGTGTGCGGCATAGGAAGCCTACGCAGTCTTCCGGTACCACCGCACGTGGTGCATCGTTTCTCCGGAGAAATCCAATTCCGTCTCCGCTCCATACTCCATAGAATCATTTTTCTGTTCAGTAAGACACTCTCTCCCATCAAACACCTCCCTTAATAGCTAAACTAAATTTAAGAAAAAATAATCCCGCTGTCAAATCATTGCGAGTATTCACAAAATCAGCTTAAAAAAGTTTGGGCGAGTCAGATTCCTCTGCTCGCCCTTTTGACGACACTTAACAAGCGCGCTAGACACTAGACTAGACTGGAACAGATCGAGGCACTAGAGCCTCACGCAGCTCTCCAAAGGTTTTAACATCCTTTGGAAAAAGCACCCGCAAGCCGCACTCCTTGCAAGCAAGCGAGTCGCGCGATTCAGTAGCTCTGCGTCGACGAATCTCACCGCCGCAATACATGTGACGACCGATACCATAAATGAGAACGGTGTGGTCGCGGGGGTGATCAACGAAATATCCTAGGCACCCAAAAAGTGGACCTCTTGGGTGCTCGCATAGCTGATCGCCCTCTAGGTTCAGCAAAATCGAACTCATCGGAATACTCCGTTCGATCTCTTCGGCAATCTCGTTGACAAGTTGGTCATACCGATCTTGCTCCGAAACGCTTATTGTGAAAGCTGGAGCAACAATCAGCACGGTTCGAACTGCGCAATCCAGCCAACCCGTTGCGAAGTGGTGATCGTCACCTTCTTGATCAACCACAACAAACGGGCAAGCACTATTGATTAGATAGGTCTCGCCGGTACGGCCACCTTGATCGAGGTAGTCACCCGTAAGTTTTCCGGGCTTCACCTCCTTGGGATTGAAGCCGGCCGCCATAACTATGTCAAAGAGCACCTGCACTTCATCGGGCGGCAAGTCGCCAACTTGATTCAATCGACCGTATTTCCGAACTAAATCGACAAACCGTTTCGCTACCGCCAGTACTTTTTCCGACATTTCAGCCTCCTTATATGTTGAACTTGAGAGTGTGTTACTAAAAATAGACTATACTCTACCCCCAAAAACGTCAACATTAAAAAATAACCAAGATCCTAAACCTTGGTTATTTCTACTTCTGTATATAATTGCCGATGCCCCTTCCTTTTCCGATATCTCGTCTTCGAGTGATACCTGAAAACAATTTTCTTTTCACCTTTCGCTTGTTTCACGATCTTTGTAGCCACCTTAGCGCCGGATACATACGGCATTCCGACTTCAACTTTATCTCCATCAGAAACCAAAAGCACTTTTTCGAAATCAAAACTCGAACCTTCCTCGGCTTTTAAGCCCTTAACGGAAAGCTTCTCCACTTTTAACTTATCCCCGGCAGAAACAATATATTGCTTCCCTCCGGTTTCTATAACAGCAAATTTATTCATTTTTTTACTTTCCTAAAGTAAGGTTTTTATTTACGTCTCTTTATGCCCTCGAAGTGAGCTTTTTGATTGAAAAACATTCTCGGAAGCTCAACTATAAATTACCAAGTAAAAGCATATTTTTTGATCGTTGAAATGAAATAGTCGGAGACTAAACAAAGTGCCAGCCGACGGTCACTGTTTCATTTCCATCAAAAAATTTGCTTGAGCGAGAATAATTTATTTAAGCTGGAAAGTTGCTTTTCAATCAAAATAGCGAACGTTAGTTCACGGATATAATAGCCATAAAGTAAACAAAAATCAAGATGCTAAGGAAAAACGTAAAAGCCGACGTCAATTTCCCTAAAAACTTGTCCCTTTTCTCCAATTCCACTGAAATCAAAAAATTGATTACCACCACAAGTATTCCGAAGATTCCTACCTTAGCCAAATCCCAAAAATAACCCACTTGATTAATCCCTGAGACATTGCTGAAATGAATTATAAGGGGTAATGAAATTTCTCTCAGTGCCCAGAAAGCCCAAAACCATCCCCCAACCACCAAAACCAAACTCACCACGAAACTAAACGTATTAATTTTAAACTTAAATAAATCCTTAAACATATCTAAATCTTCTAATTTTTTGAAATCCTATTTACATAATACCAATCCAAAACATCCTTCGCAATTGGCACCGCATTTAAGCTTCCCTGCTTGGCATTCTCAACCAAAACCAAAATAGCCACTTTTGGTTCCTCGGCCAGACTTTTGTCTGGATTTCCGGCGGGCGCATACCCTACAAAAAAAGCGTTCTCCTCAGCATTATCTTTTACCTGAGCGCTCCCAGTCTTACCGGCCACCGAAAACGGCAAATCGTGAAGTGAAAAAGCTGTTCCTTTAGAAAACTCCACCGCCTTTATCATCCCCTTCTGAACCTCTTTGATCGAAGGAAGAGTTGAGGAGAGATCAGAAATTACCGTCGGCTTTTCTGCGCTGGAAGCCAAATACGGCCGGTACACCTTGCCTCCGTTTGCAATCGCTCCAATGTAACTTATAAGCTGGAGTGGAGTAAGTAAGAGATCTCCTTGACCGATTGAAACATGGTAAGTATCCCCCAAAAGCCACGGCTTGCCGGTTTTCTGTTCTTTAGTCGCTGCATTCGGGAGAAATCCTTCCGCCTCGCCAGGCAAATCCACTCCTAATTCCTTTCCAAAACCAAACTTAGTCCACCAATCATAAAGCCGGCTGATTCCTAAACCTTTAATCCCGCCCTGGCCCGCCATTGCTTGATTCGGAGAACCGCCTCCCACGATATAAAAATAAACGTTGCTTGACTGTGCGATAGCTGAAGCTAAATTAACATTCCCTTGATAACGCCAATCCACAAAACGCGTGGGTTGATCCGGATTATAAGGGTTGGGAACGTCTAAATATCCGGGAGAAAAAATTTCCTTGTCCGGCGTGATCACTCCTTCTGCAAGCGCCGCTAAAGCATGCAACGGTTTTATGGTTGAACCGGGGGAATAAGCACCCCCTACCGCTCTATTGAAAAGCGGCTTAAGAGGAGAGTTAAGTAAATCCTTAACTTCTTTGCTTTTTAGCGGAGAATTAAAAATATTATTGTCAAAACTCGGCAGATTCACTAAAGCCAAAATCTTTCCATCTCTCGGATCAATCGCAAGCCCCACCGCTACCGATCGGCCAAGTTCACTTAAGCCCCGCCTTAATCGATCATAAAAATATTTCTGAAATCCTGCGTCAATAGTTAATTTTAGTTCCTGTCCAATCTCGGGTCCTTGTCCTTCTTTCTCCTCTAAAATATTCCCTAAAGCATTTCTCACTTTTACCGAAACTCCCGGCTTCCCTCTAAGTTTGTCATCATAAAAAGCCTCAATTCCTGTTTTGCCGATAAAATCCCCGCTTCCTAATTCGGGATAACGTTTAAGATCGTTTATACTCGCAAGGCCGGTATATCCCACCACCGAAGCAAAAACAGAACCATTTATATATTGCCGCTTAAAACCTCGGCCCACTAAAAGTGTTGGTAATTTCAAATTCTCTAGTTTAATAAGCTGGCCCTGCTCAAGATCGTCATTTAAAATAATCTCGTCCCGTAAAGAGTCTTGATTATTCTCCCGAAGTAAGCTCCAAAAATCATCCTCACTAATTCCCAAAACTTCTTTTATCGCCTTAAGTGTCTCTTCTCGAAGATCTTCTCTTTTATAAAAATCCCTCACACTCAACACCGCAAAAAACGACGGCCGATTCTCGGCTAAAACCTCACCGCGACTATCGGTAATTATTCCTCTTGGCGCGGAAATTTTTTGAACATCACTCAAATTGGCTTCCGCTCTAGCCACATAAAAACTATGATCTGACGCGATAAAAACTACTCGCCCCACAACAAAAACACCCACTACTAGAACAACTAGTCCCAAAAAAAATAAAACCTTTGCGTCAAGTGGCCTTTCGGCCACACCCAAAGCCTGAGTCCAATCATCACCCAACGACTCCTCAAAAGCTACGTTAGTTTTCTTTCTAAAATTCCACATGAGTTATTGATTTTGTCTTGAATAATTACTAAATACCAGAAAAATCGCTCCTCCAAAAATAATATCGGCAAAAATAAAACTCAAAAACAATCCCAAATTATTCAACATCCTGGGAGCATCCAACACCGCGTAAAAAATCATCACTCCTAAAAAATTTATAAAAAAACTTTGAAGCAGCGGCCGGCCGGGTAAAAACCGATGCCCAAGATTCACTCCTAGAGGTAAAATCAAAAGCATTATCATTTCCAAACTCACCCAAGGCTGCCAATTCATCAAAAAAACGGCCAGCATTCCAAATGTTAAAATTTCCCAAAACCCCACAAATGAAGCCAGCACAAGCAAAAACACTAAAACTAAATCCGTTTTAAAAAACCCATAAACCCCCAGGAAAATTGAAAGTAAAAAAATAACCAAGAACACAAGAAAACAGAACCCGAACCCCAAAAAATTTTCTTGACGCCTCATGGTTTCTTTAAAATCAAAAGAGCTTGAACTTGCCCCAGATCATAACTCAAATCAAGATCGGCTTCTTTCAATAAATTGTCCGGAGCCAATCTTACTTCTTTTAAATAACCAAGCGGGATACCATATAGAAAGCGGCTGTCAGTACTATAAACTAAATCGCCGTCCTTCACATCCGCTTCTTTTTTTATGAGCGCTAGTTCTGGCTTGACTCCTCCTCGAAGCAAAGCTTCAACGCCCTTATCTCCTATCTTTACCTCGGATCTCCATTCGGGATCGAAAATCGTAGCCGCTAAACTCGTATTTTCCATCACAGTTTTAATCCGTCCAGCCAAAACTCCACCCGAAGTCAATGAATCCGCATTTTGGCTGACAGACAAAACCACCGCCTCATTACCTGTAATATTTTGATTCTTCCCCGCTCCCAAAAGAATCTCGTCTTTTAAATTAAAAGGATACCGGCTATAAACCATCGCTGGGACATAATCTGCCATCCATTTTGGTAAACTGTCCCGCACATTCTTCAATAATAGAAGTTCCGATTTGAGAGACTGGTTTTCTAAGACCAGTTCATCTACACCTTGATTTCTGTATCTTCCTTCAAAAAAACCGCGGATTTTCCATCCTAAACCGGGATTAAATAAAATCAAAATGACTAAAACCAATATTAAAATACCTATACCAAGATATCTCTTTTTCATATTTCATTTTAACTAACTTTCAAAAATCAACGCCTAAAGATTCACAATCATCGGCCTTAATGGATTATCAAAAAGAGGTTTATGACTTTCAAAGTGATCCACCAGCTGGCCCAAACCCCTAGCCACACACATTAGCGGCTCTTCCACTACCTCAGACGCCACCGAAGTTTCCCGCTGAACTAAATCCTCAATTCCTCGAAGCATCGCTCCCCCGCCGCAAATATAGATTCCTTGCTTTAACATATCTCCGGCAAGTTCCGGTGGGGTTAATTCAATCACCTCTTTTATCGTCTCAATAATAGTTTTAACCGACTTCCCAATCGCCGCCCGAATTTGGGTATCTTTAACAACAACTTCGCGAGGCAAACCACTCGCCAAATCCCTGCCCCGCAAGCTAACTTCAAGTTTTTCTCCTCGCGGCACAGCTGAACCAGCCACAATCTTGGCAAACTCTGCGGTTGGCTCGCCAATAGCCATCTTAAATTCGTCTCTTACAAAATTAATAATGTCTTCGTTAAATTTATCTCCGGCCACCCTAAGGGTCCTCGACACCACCGTTCCTCCCATAGAAATTACGGCGATATCGGTTGTCCCGCCTCCAATATCCACAATTAAGCTGGCCGTTGGCAAATGAATCGGTAAATTAGCTCCTAAAGCCGCTGCGACCGGAGACTCAATTAAATAAACCTTAGAACAACCGGCGTTTAACACCACATCCTCCACAGACTTCCGCTCCACTTCTGTTAAATTATCGGGAATCGCCACAATTCCCCGCCGATAACTAAAAACCGAATTATGGCTCAGTCTTCTTAAAAACTGGCGGATAACTTCCTGAGCCATCTCGAAATCTGAAATCACTCCGTCTTTAAGCGGTCGAATCACGCTAATATGAACCGGGGTTCGGCCAGCCATTCTTTTCGCTTCGTCTCCCACCGCCAAAATTTGATTTGTTTTATTATTTATAGCCACCACCGTCGGTTCATTCACTAAAATTCCCCTTCCTTTAAGATAAACTAAAGAATTCGCGGTTCCAAGATCAATTCCCACGTCTTTAAGAAAAGTGTCAAAAATAGCCATATCAAAATTATTTTTTAATTTAAAGTTTTTAATAATCCTAAAAGTTGCTTTGGCAAAACTAATTTAATCACCTTCGCGTCTCTTTTTTTCACCTCAACTTTTCCCGAAGTCTTGGAACTTACTACCAGCCTCCACGGAATACCGATTAAATCCGCTTCCGCGAATTTCTCCCCAGCCGATATTTCTCGGTCATCATAGAGTACTTCAACTCCCGCCTGCTGTAAATCTTCATAAATTTTATCCCCTTTGCCACCCGGCAACTCAATAAGATGCACTCTAAACGGCGCCACCGCCTCCGGCCAAATAATACCTTTGTCGTCATGGTGAATTTCGCAAACTGTCGCCATTACTCGGCCAAGACCAATTCCATAAGAACCCATCACCACCTCCTTTTCAACGCCTTTCTCGTCTCTAAACTTCAACCCAAACGCCTCTGAATACTTTGTTCCGAGTGGAAAAATATTTCCCACTTCAATCGCTTTTTCTTCTTTAATATTTCCACCGCACTTCTCGCACTTGCCACCATCCATCAACTTCGAAACTTCTTTATTTTCCGCATAGCCGCACTTCTCGCACACAAAAATTGTATCCTCTCCGGCTGGCGCAATTACTTGAAACTCATGCGTGTGACTCATGGTGAAATCCCCTCCTGCCGCCAAAGTATATATAACCTCAAGCCCGCACCTCTTAAAAATTCGCCCATACGCTTCAGCCACTTTTTTATAATACTTCATCAAATCCTCTTCTGAAGCGTGAAAGCTATATAAATCCTTCATCATAAATTCCTTGCCTCGAAGCAATCCTGATTTTGCTCTAGCTTCATTTCTAAACTTCGTCTGAATCTGGTAGGCCGCAAAAGGTAAATCATTATACGAACTCACGTACCTAGAAGCGATTGCGGTCAAAACTTCTTCGTGTGTCCAACCCAAAACAAACCCAGCCGCTTTTTCTTCTTTCCCCTTCACTTCAAAACCGACTGATACATCCCAACGCCCGGTTGTCTCTAAGTATTTTTTCTCTACTAGTGCCGGCATAAACATCTCCTGCCCGCCGATAGCATCCATTTCTTCTCGGATAATTCCAGAGATTTTTTGCATCACCTTCCACCCCAAAGGCAAATAGGAATAAATCCCGGCAGAATTTTTATAAACAAATCCTCCCCTCGTTAAAAGCTGGGAATTAGCCGCCACCTCGTCCTTTGGCGCCGTCCTCTCTGTTTTAGTAAAAAGCTGTGATAGTTTCATTTATTTAAGATTACATAAATAGCTCCAATTGCTCCATATTAAAACAAGGATAACACGGAAAAACCCGCTCGAAAAGTCTCATATATTTATGAATTTATGCAGTGCAGAAAACCATATTGAATGTAAAATTTTAGAGAACTAAAATTAATATAGTTCCAACTCAAGGAGAGAGAGGCGATATGTCAGTGATAAGAACCAGAATTATAGACTGGAATGGCATCTCAAACATCAAGTCCATCGAGACTAGGAATATAGATTTACTCTTCAGCCACGAAACTTTTGTTAGTTCAGATGGGAAAATGTACCGCATCGAAGCGCTCGAATGTGACGGAGAAGGAGAACTCTTTGATGTTTCCGTCGTCCCCGCCAGCGAAGAGATTGCTGACTGGCCACATTAGCCCAAATCCCGAATGACCCTCCTTGAAAAAGGAGGGTCCGGTTTCTTCACATTACCCGCACGGCACTCAACTAAAAAAACCTCGCCAAAAAGAAAATCACTAAACCAAGCGAAGCAAAAACTGCCGATATAATCCAAAACCGCATTGTTATTTGAGACTCCGGCCAGCCTAAAGCTTCAAAATGATGATGGAACGGCGCTGACAAAAAAACTTTCTTTTTGAAAAATTTTTTGCTTGTCATCTGAATAATTACTGAAATAGATTCCGCAACTAAAATAATCGCAAAAAAAGGTAGAAGCAAAACCGTGTTCGTTAAGAGCGCGATTACTCCCATCGTAATCCCCAAAGACATCGAACCGGTATCTCCCATAAAAAACTTTGCCGGGTAGATATTGAACCACAAAAAAGCCAGAAGAGCGCCTATAACAACTCCACCGAAAGCCGCTAATTCGTATCTTCCCAAAACAAACGCCACCGCCGTAAGCGCTACGAAAGCAAAAAGTGACGATCCGCCCAAAAGCCCATCTAGTCCGTCAGTCTCATTAGCCGAAAAAGCGCTGGCGATAATAATGAACATGAAAAGCGGAATATACCAAAAACCAATCTCAAAGTTTCCGAAAAAAGGAACATTAATCACGTGCCAATCTAATTTAAAATAAAACCACCACGCTCCGATAGCCGCGATTAAAGTATAAGCAATCAACTTGAACCGTACCTTGAGTCCCCCGCCCTTAGATCCCCCAATTCTCATCACTCCCAAATAATCATCTAACAATCCCAAGAGCGCTGCAAAAAGAAGCGCGGCGAGAGGTAAATAGGTCTGAGCGCGGTCAATAAAGTTCAGGTACTTCCAAAAACCATCAAAAAGAAAACTCAAAAAACCAAAAACTAAAGCGAGAATTACTACTGTTGACCAAATGATAACACCGCCTCCAGTTGGTGTTCCCTCCTTTTTTTGATGGAATCGATTAAAAATCGGAGCTTGGTCTTTAGTTCTAATTTGCTTTTTGAGTTGGTATTTTTGAATCAACTTAAACCAAAGTGGTGTCGCAAAAATCGCCACCGAAAAAGCCACCACGGTTAAAATAATAATCCGAATTGCTTGTCCAAAAGTCGAATCAAGGGCAAATCCTTGCGCAATAAGCATTTAAAATTAGGCGGCCTTATCGGCCATAATTAGATTTAAACCATTGCCATAATCTTTCCGACTCGTTAAATCGATCCGTCGTTCCTAAAACAATTACCGCAATCGGCCGGTCACCAAGGGAAAAAATCGAAATTAAATTACCCTGCGCCTCGTCGGTAAAACCGGTTTTTCCCCCTAAAAAATCAGCTCTGCCTGCAAAGGTATTAATATTAGTAAATCTAACCATTTTCTGTGACTCAACCTCTTTTACTGATAACTTTGTCAGCCGCGTAATCTTAAAAAGATTCGGAAATTCGTTATAAATTTCCCGGGTCAATTTATAAAGATCAGATGCGGTTGATTGATCTGAAACAGAAATCCCAGTCGGATCGTTAAAATTAGTATCATCAAAACCCCAATCTTTAGCTTGATCATTCATCGCTTTAATAAAACCGTCTCGGCCATAAGTGCTAGCAATGGCTTCCGCGGCTTCGTTCGATGAGACTACTAGCATCACCTTGATCAAATCACTAAGAACATACTTCTCATCCACCTTAAGTTTCGCTCCGATTCCTTCAAAAAATTTAAGATCTCCCTCCTTAATCGTCACCTCTTGAGTTAAACTCATCTTATTCATTGCCACTACCGCTGTCATAAGTTTCGTAAGCGACGCCATTGGCCACTGATTCTTTTCTTTGTAATTGAAGTACGGAGTTCCTGTCTCTAAATCCAAAACCGCCGCCGCGGCTACATCGACAACCGGCATAACAATTCCTTTTTCTTGTTTTTCTAAAATCGCTTTTTTAGAATCGCTTCCTGCAACTGTTTCTGCTGTTTTTTTTGAATCTGATCCAACTACCGAATCCGAACCTCCGCCATTTAAAATACTTTCGATATCCAAAGAAGATGTCGACTCGGGAACCAGAGGTAAAATTTGGATTGAAGATGTCGGCGTCGGAATTGTTACAAATTCCAAAGCCGCCAACTTCGGTCCTAAAATTATTTTTTCTCCAGGCAGGTTTTCGAACTCTCCCCGAGACTGATGATTCAGAAACATGGTCACCAAAATCATCGTACCCACTAGCGCGAATTTAGGAAAATTATCCCTCATTTTTAGTTAAAACTGGGTCTTGGTTTTCGAAACCTTTAAGAATATCCTGAAACTTTTGATAGTCTGGTAAATCTTGAATCTTATTTAAACCCAAATGCCTAACCAAATTCAAACTGGGCTTATAAAGATAGGTGTTGGGCCTCTTGGGATCAGGGAAGCGTTCAACTAATCCCCTAAGCAAAAGATTTCTTAAAGTGAAAACCGAACTCACCCCCCTGAAATATTCCAAACGATGCCGCGAAATCGGCCCTAAATAAAAAACAATCGAAAGCGCTTCAAGTGAAGCCGGAGTCAATTCCTCCGAAAGCTCTTCTTTTATAAACTGGCTTAAAATATTGCTAAAAACCGGCTTGGTTGCCAATTGGAACCTTTCTCCGTCTTCGACAATACAAAGCCCTCTCTCGTCCCCCTCTAAGCTTTTTTTGTAACTATCCATAAGGGTCTCGGCTTCCTGCTTCTCAATCGCCAAAACTTTGGCGATTTTCTCCATCCCCAACGGTTCTCCGTGGATAAAAAGCAAAGCTTCTAAACCAGCGAATTTTTGTTTTTCGTTTTCCATATATCCAAATTCTAATTTATATCTTATTTATCATTATATCAGAAAAATACTCCTTCTGTTCAAGTTGGACTAGTCTTTCTTTAGCTAAATGCAAAATAGCCAGAAAAACAATTATCATTTCTGACCGGCTTTTTGCCTCCACTATTTTTCCAAAACTCCCCGCCACTCCTTTTTGTAGTCTATCAATAATTTCTTTAATCTTCTCCTCTAAACTCACTACCTTCTCCCGAATCGTTTCGGTTTCTATCTTTAAACTACTAAAACCTTTCACTATCTCCTCTAAAGCTCTCACCATAATCTCCAGGTTTAATTCATTTCCAGGAAAGAAAATGTTTTCCGCGTCCCCCCAAAGAGCCTGCACCCTCAAACCTCCCTCTAAAAAATATGGCCGGCTATACTCTCCTTCTTTACTTTTCCATTTAGCCGCCAAAATTTTCATTGCCGGCTTTAGCTCTTTAAAAATTCTTAGCTTCGCTTCCAAGTCGTGAACATCCTCTTCCTCTTGATCCGAAAGTTCCAGCCCCAGCAAAAGAGACTTTGATTTTAATAAAACCAGCCGGCTAGCTACCACAATAAAATCTGCCAAAACCGTCACCTCAATTTTCTCTAAAGTTCTCAAATAATTCAAAAAATCGTCGGTAACCTCCGCTAAGCTTATCTCGGATATCTCCATTTTCCTCTCTTCGATCAGCCCTAAAAGTTTTTCCATAGGCCCGACAAATTTTTCCGTTTTAAATTCGTATGTCATGAATAAATTAATAATTTCCTTTTATATAACCCAAAATCTCCCGCGCGTCTTTCGTGTTATCGTCAGAACCTAGCACGATTATGGCGATCGGCCTCTTTTCTCCTCCTAGGTCTAACTCAAAAATACTCAAGATGGTTTGCTTCGCCTCAATCGTTTCCCCCACTTTGCCTCCCACAAAATCGGGGTCATTGGCAAAAACATTAAAGTTTTTCAAATCGGGGAAAATCGATGAGCCGTAAATGGACCAATCCAATTTACCCGCGCTAGTTTTTAAAATAAACCGGCGATTATTATATAGATACTTGGCAAAGTTGAATAAATCCTCCGGAGTTGAAACATTTCCGGCATTCCTGCCGGCTGGATCAATGAAAGCCGTATTCTCCATTCCTAACGCCCTCGCTTTTTCATTCATTAATTCCACAAAACGATCCTTCCCCATAAAACCCGAAATAGCCAAAGCTGCCTCATTTGAAGATTCCATAAGAAGCGGGTAAAGCAAATTAAAGGCCGAAATTCTCTGCCCTATTTTTAACCTCGGCAAAGAGGTGGTCGCTATCATGTTCTTATCGACAGTAATCTCTTTTTCTAAATTAATATATTCCGTCGCCACCGCCGCTGTTACCAGTTTTGTAAGCGATGCGACCGGCAACTGCTCCTTGGTTGATTTCTCCAAAAAAACAAAATTATTTCTAAGATCGGCCGCTAAATATGCTTTCGCCGAAATCTCGGGAATCTTGAAATTGTACTTAAAATTATCGCTCGAAAAATCCTGCTCGAAAACCAAAACCGGCGTCCCTATTTCCACCAAATCAAAGACTGCCTTTGCGTCATCGCTTGAAAGTCGAATGCATCCTCCCGAATATCCCTTTGCCACCGGTTCTCCTCCTGGATAATATGGCCAGCCATGAATGAAAAAATTTCCCTGGAAAGCCATACTCCAAGGCATATACACTCCCCCAAACGAAGAAAAATGAGACTTCTCCTTTGATTGAATCCGATAAATACCAGCTGGAGTTTCCCACCACGACCCCTCTTTACCTTTAGATAAAATATTTACCTCTAATGCCATAACACCTAGTTTATAAACCCTAAGCTTCATTGCCGAAAGGTCGCTTTCAACAAAATCCACTCGATCCGAAATCAATTTCTTCTTAACCGCGCCAAAAAATTCGGCGTTCTCAAGTGCCGGCCACACTCCATACTCAAACTTATGACTTTTTCCTTCGCTGTCAGTAATAAAAAGATCATAATTTTGAGCCTTAGTACTATAATGATTTATAAAAATTCCCAACCCTATAATTACTAAGGCCACAAAAAGCAAAAGTACCCACGAAGGAATTGGCGTCTTAAAAATTTTGTTTATCATGATTTTCTCTACCAATTACGAATAAAATACTAATATACTAATAAAGTTTATGGAATCCGTATATTTGTATCCATCCGTAATCCGTAGTTAAATTAAAACTATTGCGAAGCTGGCTCATCAAGCAATGCTTTTTTAGTATAGATATTTTTGGGATCCCAAAGCGCCCATCCTGTTCCACCCGCTTCGTCGCTAGCTTTTATCTGCGAGCGAATCATCTCAGATGTATAAACAGCTCCCAAATCAAAATCTTGGAGCCATGGCCGAATTTTAGCCGTCGAGCGAGGATGAATCGTTACTGTCGAAGAAGATAAATCACCAAGCTGGCTTGTATTATATTCTACCAACCTTTTTGTCGCTTCCGCGACCGCGTTATTCACAATTTCATAAGGATGGTCAGCGGGGTTTTTAAAACCCATCGCCCCAACTGCGTAGTGGGATGGATAAACCATCGGCATTATGTAATCAAAATATGGCAAAGCTTTCTCAAGCATTTGGCCGATTCCCATATCATCGCGCGCAGTCGTAACTAACCCAAAAAGGTCCGCTGAAATCTTGGCTTGAGGCAAACTCGACCTAATATACTTGAAAAAATCGCCAATTACATCCGCCATCAGCACATCCTTATTCCAAAAAGGATAAGTCATAGCTCCTAAATCTCCATCTGAAGGAAACCTAATGTAATCAAAATTAATTTCATCAAACCCCCTTGCTAATGCATCCTTTGTAATCGAGATATTATAATCCCAAACCTCACGAGAAGCCGGATCCATCCAGGCCAAACCTTTCCGGTCGCGCCAAACCTCCCCACCCACGCCGGACTTAATTGCCCACTCGGGATGGGCTTTCGCCAAAATCGGATCTTGAAAAACCGAGATCCTACCGATTACGTAAATATTTTTATCGTGAAGCTTTTTTATTAAACTATTCGGCTTAACGATTCTCAGCTCATTGAGCGCTCCGCTTGATTTTATTAATGGATTATCAATCGAATAAGAAATAAACCCAGAATAATCTTTAATATCAATTACAATCGCGTTAAGTTCCGTCTCGTCAATCATCTTTATTAAAGAGTCAATTTTCTTAGCCGACCCGGCCGACCAGCCAGTAGCATAAATCGCCTTCGCCATCTCGGGTGGATTAGTAAGTTGGCTTTGGCTTTCAATATCACCATTGCTTTTCGGAGTACTCGTTGCTTCGGGTAGCGCTTCCTTTAAAGATTCCGCTTCCGGAACCTCCAGAATCACCGACCCCGCATTAGCTTGTCCGGAGCTCTGCCGAAGGGCCGGTCCCGCTTTAAACAAAACCGGAACTATCTCCGCCACTTTTTCTCTGCTCAACAAAAAAAAGCCGGTTCCTAAAACCAACCCTAAAGTCAATAAAATCCCAAAAAATCTCATTTCAATAAACGCATTATGGCACAATTTCTAATACTCTTCAACCCAGCACTACAACTTCGGTAGGCAAAGTCCGTCTCTATTAAAAAACCGAAGTTATAGTACT
>ERZ1292629.781-Hain-H43-01um-R1-781-length-34832-cov-9_pt1 | contig 34832 bp, 46 predicted proteins | sample MGYA00564399_ERZ1292629 | MGnify/ENA primary metagenome ERZ1292629 (study PRJEB36523, sample SAMEA6512636) | groundwater metagenome | collected 2019-01-08 | study: AquaDiva: Metagenomics assemblies of 32 groundwater samples
TTGAAACACAAAAGAGTTTTGATGAGGCTGTTGTATCTTTACTTAAAACAGTCGAACAAAAAGGATGGAGTATATTCCAAATTTATGACATTAAAGAAAGATTAGCAGCTAAAGGATTTGAACAAAAACCACTAAAAATAATTGAAATTTGCTCCGGAAAACACGCTAATCTATTCTTGAATAAGAACAGGTTAATCTCTCTCTGTATGCCTTGCAAGATTAATGTATTGGAAGAAAATGGAAAAGTGAAGATTATTGGAATGAGGCCAACAATAATTTCTGAGTTTTTCCCAGAAGTCAGCAGAAAAGAAGCTGAAGAGGTAGAAAAAGATATTAAAGAGATTATTGATAATTCAAAGTGAGAAGATGCAAAGTATACAAAACTTAACAAATGAACTCATAAACGGGTATACGCAGAGTAAATATGATAAAAAATATTTAAAGAAAAAAGTAAATGATATTTTGGAATCTATAATTCCTAAGGTTGCTACAATTATTAAGGGTAAAAAAGAAATAGAAGTTGTTAAGTTATGGAACGATATAAAAGAGAATGAAGAAATTAAGAATTCGTTTAAAGAGCTATTTGAAAAAGTAGAAAGACCTATTGTTATTTATGTTGCTAGTAAATTTGGAAATAACCAATATTTTGGCACATGGATAATTGAAGGGGCTTTAAAATGGAAGTAAAGATATTAGATTTTACAGGAAAATGGTGTTCAACTTGTATTGTTTTAGACAGAATAATGGAATCAGAGATAATTCCGAAATATAAAAAGAAGGTAGAATTTATCAAAATTGATATTGAAGAAAATGAAGATTTGACTAAAAAATATAAAATTCTATCTGTTCCAACCTTGATTCTTCTAAAAGGCGATAAAGAAATTTGGAGAAAAAGCGGGTCAATAACTAAAGAAGATGCAATAAAAGAGTTGAATAAGGCAATAAAATGAAACTCAAAGTTATGCCACCAATGATTTTTTATATTTTCATAATTTTATCATTAATTCTAAACTTTATTTTTCCGATTAAGAGAATAATAGTTTATCCATACAGTTATCTGGGGATTATTTTAATTTTAATCGGTTTAATGATTGATATATGGGCTTGGATATTATTTAGAAAAAAGAGAACAACATTAAACCCTTACAAAATGCCATCAAAACTTGAAAATGGTGGACCATTTAAGGTGAGCCGTAATCCTATGTATTTGGGGATGGATTTGGTTTTATGGGGATTGTCTATTTTTTTAGGTTCTTTGTCTACGTTTATTTTTCCAATTATTTTTATCGCCATAATAAATAGATTATTCATAGCTTTTGAAGAGAGAAATCTGCAAAAAGTATTTGGAAGTCAATATCTTAATTATAAAAACAAGGTTAGAAGATGGATATGAAGGAGATAAGTAGGCAAAATAGTAAAGAAAAATAAACAATTCGGTTGAACATAATCATCTTAAAAACAAGTAGCTCGTTACAAAAGGTTACTAAAAGGATACATTAGTTTACACCGAGCTCTTCGAGGTTCAATTCCTCGTACGCCCATATTTTAATATAAATAAACGATAAAACTCGGAATTATTATTAGTACCAATGAACCAGAAATAGTTTGGAATGTTTATAGACTTGCTAACTTTGCTTTAAATGAAGGAGATATGGTAAAAGTCTTTTTACTGGCAACAGGAGTTGAATCAGAAGTTGGAAGTAAAAAATATAATGTTAAAGAACAAATAACTCAATTTGTTTCAAAAGGCGGAGGGATATATGGTTGTGGAACTTGCATGAAATCAAGGCAAATAGACAGCAGGGATACTTGTCCACTTTCATCGATGAAAGATTTGTATCAAATAATTAAAGATTCTAATAAGGTTTTGACGTTTGATTAAATGAGATTTCTCATGAAATGGGGGTAAACTTGTTGCGATGCAGATTTTGTTTTTTTTTGATTTTAATATTTACAGCTCACTAATTACGCGCTCGATAGGATTTGAACCCATGACTCCCTCCTTAGGACGGAGGTACTCTAATCCAGGCTGAGTTACGAGCGCATAATTTAAAAGGGATTATTTAGTTTAAAAAACATGCTAATGAAAATTTTAGGAGGATTAGATATTCTAGGGGCTTTGATACTCATATTAGTTGGAGCAGGAATAGCTCCTGGAAAAACTTTTTTAATTGTATTTGGAGCAATATTTATATTAAAATCTTTAATTGGATTTTTGCAGGATGTTGGAAGCTGGATTGATATTTCTTGTGGAATTTTTCTTTTAATATCTATTCTAATTCATATTCCGAGTTTTGTTGCATTTATTTTAGCATTTGTATTAGCTCAAAAAGGAATCTTTAGTTTTATGTAAGCTTTATATATTAGCAAATTATAAAATTAATAGAAGATTTTATATTTGTAAAGCGTATTAAATCTCAGCGGATGTGCCGGAGTGGTCAAACGGGTCTGACTAAGGTCGAGCAAGTTCGCGAGGCAATTTAGAATTGCTTCAATAATATGCGAGCGAGCTTGGAAGATATCAGATGGCTTAGTGCCTGCAAGGGTTCGAATCCTTTCTTCCGCATAAAAACATCTTCTCGATTTTCTTATCAACTTTTCCTCTAAATTAGCGCTCAAGACTAATATTTAAATCTATAATAAACCAGACATATCTTGTAGAGAAGATTAATTTTTATAAAGGAATAAGCTGTTTATTAAAAATGACAAAAAATTTGGCGAGAGTGTTAAAGGACTTTGAAAAAAGAAAAATATTAGTCATAGGTGATATTATGCTTGATAGAATAACCTTAGGAAATATTGAAAGAGTAAATCCAGAACAGCCAGCATCCCATTTAATAAAAATATATTCTGATAAAAATTATAATTTAGGGGGGGCTGCAAATGTTGCGAATAATGTAGTTGCACTCGGAGCTTTTTGTGGATTATATGGGGTTATTGGAAATGATTCTTATGGAGAAGAAATTAAACAAATCTGTAAAGAGAAAAAAATAGATTTAATGGGTTTTAAAGACGGCAAACCTTCAATAGTAAAACAAAGAATAATTGCACATGGTCAACAAATAGTAAGACTAGATTATGGGGAAAATAATTTGGAGAAAATAAGTCAGGAAATTCAAGATAGTATTTTAAAAAAATTAAAAAAAGATATTATAGAATATGATTTTGCAATTTTATCAGACTATAATAAATCTTTATTTAGTGAGAAATTGGCTCAAGGAATAATTGATTTAGCAAGAAGCAATGGGATTCAAACATTAGCTGACCCTAAACCAGATAATATTGATTTCTTTAGAAATTGTACTGTGATCTCTCCGAATAAAGAAGAAGCAGAAAGAATAACGGGAATAAGATATTCTAATGGGGATGATGTTTTGAAAAAGATTGGAGAAGTTCTTTCAAAAAGGATTAATTCTAAATATGTTATAATCACTTGTGGAGAAGATGGCATGTTTAGCTATCATAATGGAAAATCCACTTATATGAAAACTAAAGCTAGAAGAGTTGCGGACCCTACAGGAGCAGGAGATACTTTTGCAGCAACATTGGGCCTTGGATTAGCCTCAAAATTAAATATAGATGATGCTGCTAGATTAGCAAATTGTGCTGCTGGTATTGTTGTTGAAAAGGTTGGAACAGCAACACCGACAATTGAAGAAATTAAAAGATATTTAGAATAAAAGCTGTTTCATAAATGAAACAGCTTTTATCTCAAGTACAAGCCAGTGTGAATCTCCGAAGAGACTCTGATCATACCGAAGTACACCAAACACTGATAGCTTCTATCAATAGATAAGGTTTTAGAAGTATATAATTCTTGGTTTTCATCAAAAAGAGATAACAAAAGCAAAGTTTATACAACAAAAATTTTTGTATTTAAATTAATTTTTGGGTATAATCTTTTTCGCCAATCGTAACAAAAAGTTTATAAACTGAAAAAAAGAGAGAATATTGAAGACGGCCATAGCGGGCTGGAAACACCTGGTCTCATTCCGAACCCAGAAGTTAAGCTTCCTGCGTTGTTGGTTGTAGTGTCCCACAAGATGCGAACCCTTCAAGCTGTCTTTCACTATTTTTTATAAATTTTTATAGTATAATTTCTTTAGATTTTTATGAAAAAAGAAATTTCTAAAACAGAAGCAAAAGAAAACATAGAAAAGTTTTTTTATGATATAAAAAATAAGAAACCTAAAGAGATAAAAAAGATGAAAAGACTCGGAATGAGATATAATATACAGCTAAAAGACAAAAGGAAATTATTCTGCAAGAATTGTTATTCTCCTTTTCAAGGAAAAGAAAAAATACGAATTAAAAAAGAAACTAAGTCAATCACCTGTGAAAGCTGTGGGCATGTGAGCAGGTGGAAGGTTAAGTAATCGTGGGGGCGCTTTAAGGTTATCGTAAATAAACATTTTTTTAAGTTCGGGGGAACTTAACTGGCTATTTTTTATCGACAGAGAAAAAAGCAGAAAAATCTGAGATATTTTGAAAGCTGTTTATTATGTTTTAGGGATAAATAAAAAGTTATTTCTTTTTTTGAATTAAGCTCCAGATGAAATAAATGATAATAGCAATTACAAAACCGGATAATAAATTGATTGGATTAAAAATATATTTAGTATTATTGCTAGCTGGACCAAAATATTCTACCCACCTACCTAAAAAAAGATAAGATAATATTAAGAGAATAATTGAAACAATCACTTTCCACGAAGTTGGTTTGAAATTTATAAATTGATAAGGACAAAACACCTTAAAAATATTGTTATAACTTCAATTTACTTAGAATATTAAGATTTTTTGAATTTTCCAACTAATTCAATCAAGTCTGTTTGTCCTATGAAAACAGACCTACAGCAATATCTCTCTAAACCTAAATCATCAAGAACTTTTTTTGGTTTTTCTCCTTCTGAAACTCTTCGCTTAAATTCTTCCCACAAATGTCCTATGGGCTTTCCGCATGAAAAACATCTTACAGGAATTATCATATATAATCTTCTAAACCGCTCTTTTTAAAACTTACTAATTGCGGGTAGTTAATTTTAAATATGTTTGTATATGCTTAGGAGCATGAAAGCTAAAACAATAATAGAATTGAAAGATGTTGCAAAACATTATCAAATGGGAGACTCTGTAATCAAGGCTTTAGATTGCGTAAATATTGCTATAGAAAAAGGAGATTTTGTAGCAATAATGGGTCCGAGTGGATCAGGAAAATCCACTGGAATGAATCTTACAGGAAGTTTAGATTATTCTACGCAAGGAGATATTTATTTGGATGGAGAAAATATAGAAACTTTATCTGAATCTGAACTTGCACAAGTTAGGGGGAAAAAGATTGGATTTATCTTCCAGCAGTTTAATTTAATTCCTAATTTAACTGCTAAGGAAAATGTTATGCTTCCCATGTTGTTTCAAGATATAGATGAAGAAGAAAGAGGAGAAAGGGCAATAGATCTTTTGAAACTTGTTGAACTTGGAGAGAGAATTGATTTTTATCCTAGACAGCTTTCAGGAGGACAACAGCAAAGAGTTGCTATTGCAAGGGCTCTTGCTAATGATCCTGAAGTTATACTTGCAGATGAACCAACAGGAAATCTTGACACTAGAACAGGAGAAATTATTTTAGAGTTTTTACAGAAGCTAAACAATCAAGGAAAAACAATTATAATGGTTACTCATGACCCATATCTTGCGAAAAAACATGCAAGGAAAATATATTCTTTAAGAGATGGAAGAATTGAATATATTGAAAGAAAAGACTCAAAAGGAAGATGGACAAAAAGCTCTGTTTTTTGCAAAAAATAATTCATCTAAATAGAGTAGTAAATTATTATTAACTATTTAGTAGTAATAAACAGAAAGATTTATAAGGAATATGCATTTGAGGAATTTAAAAGAAAATGAACCCAAAAATAAAAATTGCAATTGTTACGGGGATCTTGGCCATATATTTATTCACTATGATTAGTCTTGCATCAGCAATTTTAGTTGATGTTAATTATATAGCAATTTATCCAGGAGAGTCTGGAAGTGTGAAAATTGATGTTGAAAATAATGAAAACTTTGATATAAAAGATGTTTCTGTTGCACTAGATTTGACAAATCTCCCTTTTAGTGTTGTTGGAAGTTCAGAAAAAGATTTGGATGATTTAAATGAAGATGATGATGATAGCGCCTCATTTAGTCTAAAAGCAAATACTGATATAACTCCTGGAGATTATAATATTCTTTATGTTGTTAAATACAAAAATGCTGATGAACCTTCAGACTCGGTAAATAACAGTTTAAGAAAAACAGGGGGTTTTGGAATTAGAGTTTCAGCAAAAACAGAATTAAGTTTTACAGCAGAAACTCAAACTAATGTTATAGGACAGCAAGGAAAACTCTCTTTGAAAATTATAAACTCTGGTTTAGGAGATATAAGATTTGTTAATGCTAAAATAAGCCCTTCTGGTTATACTTTGCTTTCTTCTAATGAAAATTATATTGGAACTGTTGCGAGCGATGATTTTGAAACTGCGACTTTTGATGTTATATTTAATCAGGAAAATGTAAATTTAAATGCAGTAGTTAGTTACAAGGATTTTGATAATAAAGAACAAATTCAAAATCTAAATATTCCTGTTCAGGTTTATACAAGAGAAAGGGCTCTTGAGCTTGGAATTATAAAAAAGAATAATACTACTATTTATGTTGGAATAGTAATTATATTAATTATTTTGTGGTTTGTTTATAGAAGCTGGAGAAAAAGACAGAAGAGTAAGAATAAGTTAGGGAGGTAAACTCCCATGATTAAAGACTATTTCTTTTTTAAGGGAAATTCGATAAGAAAAATTCTTGAAAAAAACCCTGAGCAAGCGGGAGTTATTCCTGGATTTGAAGTAGAAGAAAATGATGAGGGAGAATTAGAATATAAAACAAAAGTGAGAATAAAGGATGGCTTAGCCAAAATTAATTCCAGATTACAAAATATTGCACAGGAAGGAGATATATCCCTACAGATGGATGAACAAAATAGAATAAAAAGGAGATATGAAATAAATTTAGGTATCTGGTTACGTTCTCCAATTGGATATTATTTGTTAAGATCATTTAATTGTTTTTTTTGTAAAGATAAACGTTATATAGAAAATAAAAGAAAGGAGGTCATTATAGAATAAAAAATGATTAAAGACTTTTTTTCTTTGGCGTTTGGAAACTTAAAACACAGGGGGTTAAGAAGCTGGCTTACTATTCTCGGAATTTTTATTGGAATTGCTGCTGTTGTTTCTTTAATTTCTTTAGGAGCTGGATTAAAAACAGCTGTTTTAGGACAATTTGAAAGTTTATCTGTTGATAAGCTTACTATTCAGAATAAAGGAACAGGATTTGGACCTCCAGGAAGCACTGTTATTGAAAAACTTAATAATCATGATTTAGATATTATAAGAAATACAGATGGCGTGGAAATAGTCATCCCGAGGCTGATTAGAGTTACAGAATTTCAATATAATAAAATAGCAAGATTCGGGTATGTAGCTGATATTCCTTCTGACCAGGATAAAATAAACATAATTTATGATTCTTTTGACGCAAAAGCCAAAGAAGGAAAACTCTTAAAAGAAGGAGATATAGGAAAAATTTTATTAGGAAATGATATTGCTGATGAAAGATTTTTTGACAAAGAAATTAGAATAGGAAGCAAAATAAAAATAAATAAAAAAGATTTTGAAGTTATAGGAATTTTAGAAAAATCAAGCAGCTTCCAATTAAATTCTATTATTCTTCTTATGAATGATGATTTAGAAAAACTTTTGAATATTAAAGATGAATATGATCTGATTGTTGCGCAAGTTGAAGACAAAGACAAAATGAATGAAGTTGCAGAAAAAATTGAAGAAGAATTAAGAAAAGATAGAAAAGAAGAAATAGAAGAAGAAACATTTACCGTAGAAACTCCTTTGCAGGCATTAAATGCTGTTAATAATATTCTTAATATAATAAACGCCATTGTTATTGGAATTGCAGCAATATCTCTTGTTGTTGGCGGTGTTGGTATTTCAAACACAATGTATACATCTGTTGTTGAAAGAACAAAAGAAATAGGGGTTATGAAAGCTATTGGAGCGAAAAATTCAGATATAATGTGGATATTTTTAATTGAGTCTGGGTTGCTTGGATTAGTTGGAGGAATTGTCGGAGCACTTATTGGATTAGGATCTGCTATTGGAATTTCTAGTGTTGCAAATAATGCACTTGGACAAAACTTGTTTATTATTGATATAAATTATTTTTTATTGGCAGGAGCAATTTCATTTTCATTTTTAGTTGGAATTGTATCTGGAGTTTTGCCTGCACTTCAAGCAAGTAAATTAAATGTTATTGATGCGTTGAGGAAATGATCACAGACTATTTTATATTGGCATTTAGAAACTTGAAAAAAAGAAAACTTAGAAGTTTTCTAACTGTGTTAGGAATTTTTGTTTCTATTGCTGCGATTTTTATGCTTATTAGTCTGTCTTTAGGGTTGCAAAATGCAGTTAGAGAACAGTTCAGGCAATTAGGAACAGACAAGATTTTTGTTCAACCTGCAACAGGATTTCTTGGACCGCCAGGAAGTGTAGGAGGAGTTATACTTACTAAAAAAGATATTAATGTAATTAAAAAAGTAAATGGGGTAAAATCAGTTATATATATGTCTATAGGAAATGCGAGATTAAAGTTCAATGATAAAACAAGATATTTCATGGTGGCGGGGCTTTCAATGAAAGAGCAGGGAATTGATGAATTAATTACAGAAGCTTTTTCTCTTGAACCTGCTCAAGGAAGATTTATTGAAGATGAAGACAAAACTATTATTGCAATTGGAAGCCTTTATAATGAAAAAAATTTATTTGGAAAAGAGATAAAAATTGGAGATAAAATAGAAATAAACAACGAGAAATTTAAGGTTGTTGGTGTTTTAGAATCTGTCGGCAATTCAGGAGATGACCAAAATGTCTATATGACATATGAGGCATTTGAAGAGCTGTTTAAAACAGGCGGAAGAATAGACCAGATAATTGTCCAGATAGAAGAAAATGCAGATGTTAAAGAAGTTTCAGATAAAATTGAAAAAGAGCTTAGGAAGGCAAGAGGAGTGACTGAAAAAACTCAGGATTTTATGCTATTGACCCCAGAAGAACTTTTGTCAAGTTTTGATGTCATCTTAAATATTGTAACTGCATTTTTAGCGGGAATTGCAGGTATTTCTTTGTTAGTTGGTGCAATTGGTATTTCAAATACAATGTACACTTCTGTTTTAGAGAGAACAAGAGAAATAGGAGTTATGAAGGCTATTGGAGCGAAAAATTCAGATATAATGTGGATTTTTTTGATTGAAGCTGGATTTTTAGGAATAGTTGGAGCGTTGATTGGTGTTGGTTTTGGATATGGAGTCAGCAGATTAATTGAATATATTGCACTAACACAATTAAATACAAATTTGCTTCAGGCAGCTTCTCCTTGGTATCTTGTTTTAGGGTGTTTGTTTTTTGGATTTGTTATTGGAGCTGTATCTGGAACACTTCCTGCAATTAGAGCTTCAAAAACAAATATTGTTGATGCATTGAGGTATGAATAGATTTAAAAATATAAGATATAAAATAATAAAATGAAAAAAATTTCAGTTTTAATTGTAGAAGATAGTAGGATATGTGTAGAGATGATGTCTTCTCTTTTGAGAAAGCGTGGTTTTTATATTAATTATTATCAAGAAGCTAAAAAAGCAATAGAAGAAATAGAAAATGGATTGTTATATGATATTGCAATAGTTGATAGAAGTTTAGGTGACTCTGAGGCATATTCTGGGGATGATGTCATAGACTTATCAAAAAAGATAAATCCTGACATTCCAGTAATAAGTTTTTGTGGTTATAAAACAAAAGCCCTTAGAGCAGATGGACATTTAGTTAAACCAGTTTCTTTGGATAGAATAATAGAAGAAATTAAGGTGCATGTTCATAGATAAAATTTCTAAATCCCCATGCAAATCTTTAAAAACCTAATTTATTTTTTAATATTACTTATTAAAAAAGGTGAAAACATGGCAAAAAAATGTATTTATTGTAAGATTGAAATTCCTGAAGAACATGTTATAGATTTCTGTGAAAAATGCGGGATTGGAGTTTTTGGTGAAAAATTATTTCAAACAATAGTTTCAAACATGGAAGACGCAAGAGAAAGAGGAGATTTACTTCATACCCCTTCTGATGGGTTCTCTAATTGCTCTAATAGAGTATCTGGCGGAAAACTTTTCTTTAAAGGATAGTTTTTTAAAGGGATAGTTTCTGAATTCTTTATGGCATTAAAGAAGAAACTTAGAGATAAAGGAAAGATTGAACTTAGCCTATATTTCCAAGAATTTAAGGAAGGAGAAAAAGTAGCTGTAAAAATAGAGCCGTCTCTAAATTTTAGTTTTCCTGAAAGGATGCAAGGAAGAACAGGGAGTATAAAAGAAAAACGAGGACGGGCTTATATTGTAAAAATAAAAGACCAAGATAAAGAAAAAAGATTTCTCATAGAGCCAATACATTTAAAAAAAATAAAGTAGTTAAAATAATAAAAGAAAAATGATAAAAAACTTAGAACCCTTAAGCAGTGTTGAAGCGATGAAATATTTAAAAGAGTCGCAAACAGAAAATCCAGATTTAATTGGATTTGTAAAGAAATTTGTTAAAGAGGATGTAGACAGCAGGGCTATGAAGGAAAAATTAAACTCTTTAGGATTATTAAAAATAAAACTAGAGTATATAGTTAAAATAATTGATTTATTGCCTCAAAATCCCTTGGAATTGAATAAAATATTTACAGATGTTAGCTTAGATGAAAATGAAACAAAACAAATACTTGATACAATTAAAGAATTTGCCTGAAAATGGAACAGAAAAAGAAAGAAGAATTTGCGATAATATTGGATTATTTGCCGAATGGATATCCTTTAGAAAGAAAGATGATGCCGATAGCTCAAGCTATAGGCGAGAATAATTTTATACTTCTTGAACTTGTTCCTAGAAAAGGTGTTTCTCTGCAATTAGGGGAAAAAGTATATATTGGTGACGATAAGAGGGATAAAATATACTATATCTTGGGAAGATTAAAGAGAGAAAAATTAACAGAAAGTGCAAAAATGCAGCTTTCAGAATTCATAAGGGGTGTTGTTAAATTAGAGGAAGAAAAGTTTGTTGATTTTTTCAATAAATCTGAAGCAATAAATAAAAGAATGCACCAGATAGAGCTACTTCCTGGATTCGGGAAAAAACATATGAAAGAAATAATCGATAAAAGAAAGGAGAAGGAATTTAAATCTTTTGAAGATATGAAACAAAGAATTTCAAATTTACCTGACCCTGAAAAAGCAATAGAAAAAAGAATATTCCAAGAATTAACAAATATCGAAAGATTTAACTTATTTATAAGTTAAAAGTATTCTTAGGAAAACTTTAAAAAACTAGGAAAAAATTCTAGACAGTGGGAATAACCAAAGAGCCGCAAACAATGCAAGAAACAAAACAAGAAGAAAGAATAGTTAGAATTCTCTCAAAAGATATAGAGGGGAGAATGAGGATTTATCCTGGTTTGACAAAAATAAAAGGAATTTCATGGAGTATGGCAAATGCGATTTGCATTTCTTTAAAATTAGATAAAAATAGAAAAATTGGCTCTTTAACAGAACAGGAAATACATAAAATAAACGACTTTGTAAAAAATCCTAAACTGCCTATTTTTTTAGTAAATAGGAAATTTGATCCTGAGACAGGAAAAGATAGACACTTGATAGGTAGTGATTTAGATCTTAGACATGAATTTGACATCAAAAAGCTCAAAAAGATAAAATCTTATAGGGGATTAAGACACACTCTTGGGCAGCCTGTAAGAGGGCAAAGAACTAAAGCACACTTCAGAAAGAACAGAAGAAAATCTGCTGGAATAAATAAAAAGAAGAAATAATTAATTTAGAATGAAAAGACAACATAAAACATATTCAAAACCGAAAAGGCCTTTTGATAAAGCAAGGATACTTGAAGAGAATAAAATCAGAGAAGAGTTTGGATTAAAAAATAAAAAAGAAATTTGGAAAGCAGAAGCAAAAGTAAAATTAATAAGAGAAAAAGCGAAGAAACTTATTTCTGCTGTCCAAGAAGAGCAAAAAAATCTTTTTGAGAGATTGAGAAAAATGGGGTTAAAGGTCAATTCTATTGGAGATATTTTATCTCTTGATAAAAAGGATTACTTACAAAGAAGGCTTCAAACAGTAGTAAGTAAAAAATTTAATAGGACACCAAAAACTTCAAGGCAATTAATAACACATAAACATGTTTTAGTTGATGGAAAAGCGGTCAATATTCCATCCTATATAGTTTCAACTGAATTAGAAAATAAAATTTTATTAAAAGGAATTAAATTAATAGAAAAATCTAAGAAAAAAATAATAGAAACTATAGAAAATGGAGAATGAATTAATGAAAGAAAATATAAATGAAGTTGAAGAGGAACAAGAAGTTTCTGTAAAAGAGAAAAAGAAAATCCCTGCAAAAAAAGAAATAGAGGCTATATTGAATATATATACTTCTTTTAACAACACTATAGTTCATGTTACCGATATGTCCGGAAAAACTATCACTAGGGTTAGTGGTGGAATGGTTACAAAGCATGATAGATTAAAAGCTAATCCTACAGTTGCGATGTTTATAGCTAAAAGAATTGCAGAAGAGATAAAAGAGATTGGAATTAGGTCTTTATATGTTAAAATAAGGGCTGAAACAGGAAGCCTTACTGCTGGTCCTGGATCGCACTCTATAATAAAAAGTTTAACAAGAGATGGTATTAGGATAATAAATATAACAGACTCGACAAGAATGCCAAGAGGAGGACCTAAGAAAAAAGGAGGAAGAAGAGGTAGAAGACCTTAGATAAAGTTTAAAAGTTGAGAAAATTTTGAGTTAAAATGAAAATAATAAAAAATAAAGAAGACCAGATTATATTCGGTGTGGAAATAGAAGAAAGTCTAATGAATGCTATAAGAAGATATGTAAATGAAATACCTATTCTTGCAATTGACGAAGTAGAAATTTTCAGAAATGATTCTGCAATGTACGATGAAACTCTTGCGCATAGAATTGGCCTTATCCCTCTGCAAATGGAAAAATCTTTCAACGATAAGAATGAAGTGAAATTGAAACTGTCTTCTAAAAAAGCTGGTTATGTTTTTTCTGGAGAATTAAAGGGATTGATAAGAATAGCTCATGATAAAATTCCTTTAGTAATTTTAAATAAAGACCAAGAATTAGAGCTTATAGCTAAAGTAAAGGTTGGAAAAGGAATAGAGCATAGCAAATATTCTCCTGGTATGATTGTTTATAGGAATTTTTTTAGTGTAAAACCTAACAAAGAATGTAACATTGAATTGTTAAAACAATCTTGCCCTAAGGGAGTTTTCAAAGTTGAAGGAAATAAGCTGAAAATAAGCCAAGAAGCGTGTGATATGTGTGAAGAATGCATAAATGCCTGCAAGGAAAATAAAAAAGGAGATATTGAAATAATTCCTGAAAAAGAATTATTAATTACAGTTGAATCTTTTGGCCAGATTACGCCTAAAGAAATTGTTTTAAATTCTATAAAAGAACTAAAAAAAGATTTGGAATCTTTTTCTAAACAAGTAAAATAGCGAAGACAACCTATGGTTTTCTTTACGAGTTTTCCATTAAATTTGATAAATAGGCAGTTTTTTATATATGGGGTTTCTATGAAAATTGGGCAGGAGTAGCGAAGTGGTCAAACGCGCGAGACTCAAAATCTCGTCTCTTAGTGGGTTCAGAGGTTCGAATCCTCTCTCCTGCATAAGGGAATTTGATAATGAAATATCGAGAATAGAAGTATATTTCTCAAAACAATAATATATTTTCAAGGGGATAAATCCTTTTGAAAATGAAACACGCTCAATTAAACCAAAAAATAGAAGATTTATATAGAAGTTGTGTTAATATAGAGATATCTACGTGATTGATATGGCTCCACAAAGTAAAAAAATGGGTTTATTGAAAAAAGCAGGCTTCGGTTTAGCTACTATTGTTAGTCTTGCTGCTCTTGGAAGCTGTGCTCATAACAGGGCTAATCTAGAAGCTTCTATTACAAGGGATCTTTCTAATACTATGCTTTTTGGTACTTCTAAAACTCCTACCTCCAGAATCAATTTTAATGTATCCGGAAATCAAAAATATCATCCCCTCTTTATTGAAGAGTATGAAAACGGATGTCTTTACGAAACAATGGAGGGAGAAAGAATTAGTGGAACATATCTGCCAATTGACGCTACTTACGAAATGATTATTAGAAATGAAAAAGGAATTATGAAATTCAGAATAAACCCTAGAGAAGAAAAAAGTCATATTGTGTATGAATATCAATGATTTTCTAAATACTCATAAACCAGAAGAAGTAGAGGAAATATTAACAGATGTTCCAGAAGTGAGATTAAAAAACTACTGAGAAAGATTTTCTTCTTTAATGTAAAATATTTTCTATTTCAAAATCTAAATATTTATAAACCAATTTTATCTTCAACTTTCATCTGCGAGTGATAAGCGTAGAGCAGAATTTGAAATAATTCTGTTAAATTTATTAAAATGATAACAAAAACAAGGCTTCAAAAAAGATTAGAAAATAAAAGGAACCCTATGTTAGTAGAAACCTTAATGGCTTGCAAGAAAAATGAAAAGTGGTTTGAGGTTGGAAAAATTCTTTCCAGAAGCCACAGAAGCAAGATAGTTTTAAATTTGGGGGAGATTGATAAAATTGCTGAAACAGGGGAGAAAATTGTTGTCCCTGGAAAAATTCTTTCTCAAGGAGATATAATTAAAAAAATAAAAATAATTGCGCTTGCTTTTTCAGACTCTGCAGGGGAAAAATTAAATAAGAGCAAAATAGATTTTAATACTATATTAGAAGAAATAAATAAAAATCCTGATGCAAAAGGCATTAGAATCCTTGATTAAATAAAATGAAAATAGGAAACACAAAAAACCTATGGTTTTTGGATGCCCCAAGAATTATGAATTCTTGCGGTTTTCAATCAATTAAACACTTAAGCAACACGAAGTTATATAAGCGTATTTAAATGAAATGGTAAAAGTTATTGATGGAACAAACGCAATTTTAGGAAGATTAGCGAGTTATGTAGCTAAGCAAGCGCTTAATGGAGAAGAGGTAACAATAGTTAATTGCGAGAAAGTAATAATCACAGGAAATAGGGAAAACATACAAAGAGAATTTCAAGCTACAAGAGAAAGGGTTGGTTCTGGACAAAAAGGTCCGAAAATTTCAAGAGTTGCTGAAAAAGTAGTTAAAAGAACAATAAGAGGAATGCTTCCAAATTATAGAAGAGGGAGAGGCAAAGAAGCACTTGGAAGAATAAGATGTTATAATGGCTTGCCTAAGGAATTTGAGGGTGTGAAAAAAATACTTGCTGGAAAAGAAAAAACTGGAAAATTTATTGAAGTTAAGGAGATGATTAAATAAAATGGAGAAAATAATAGTTTCAGGAAAAAGAAAATCTGCTGTAGCAAAAGCAGTTATAGTTCCTGGAGATGGAAAAATAACTATTAATAGAAAAGACTATAAGAATTTACATCTATTTGATAAATTACAAATAGAAGAACCATTAAGGATAACAAAAGAAATAATTGGAAAAAATAATTTTGATGTTTGGATAACTGTTAAAGGCGGGGGGGAAAGGGGGCGGATTGAAGCTGCAAAACTAGCTTTATCTAAAGCAATTGTTGAGTTTACAAAATCAAAGGAATTGAGAAAAGCTATTTTTGATTATGATAAACATTTGCTTGTCGCAGATATAAGAAGAAAAGAGCCTTACAAGCCAGGGGACAGCAAAGCTAGAAGAAAAAGGCAGAAGAGTTATAGATAAATTTATATATATATATATTCTTGATAATTTTATGAAGAAAGGAATAATTATTGCAAGTTGGATATTGATATTAGTTAGTGTAGGATTTTTGGTTTCTGCAGTAGGAATTGGAAATATATTATCATATAATTCTGATGATCAGACTTCAATATTTCAAATTAAAAAAGGATGGAACCTTATACCTACAAGTGGATATAGAAGTGAAACCACCTGTGATATGCGTAATCCTGAATTGAAGAAAAAGGCATTTATTTATTCTCCAACAGAGAAAAGGTATCTAAAATATTTAAATGAAAATGACTATGAAATCGTAAAAAGAGATCAAGATACAAAATATAGATATATTTCTAGCGGGGGTGGAGGAATATTTATGTATTCAAAAGTAAATTGCGAGTTAGTAACATTTGTTCCTACTATTAATGAAAATAATAAAATCGCAGAGGGGTGGAATTTTATTGCTATTGAACCACAAATGGTTGGGGAAAAAGTTAAAGATGCTTTCCATGGAAAAGATTGTATAATAACAAAAATGGCTGCATGGGATTCCATTAATCAAGAGTGGGTAATTGAAGTAGGAGATAACAGAGATGAACTTGGAGAAAGTAGAATAGAAAATAGTGATATTGGTTTTGTATATGGTGTTAAATATGGATATGGGTGTAGTCTTGGTTTAGAAGAACAAGAAATTACCCCTCCAGAAATACCTTAACAATAATTAAAATGATAAAACAAAAAAGAGGTTTAAGCACACTTGGTTTGATTTTAATAATAGTGGTTATTCTTGTTATTGGAGTTGGACTTTACTTCTTATTAATAAGTGGTAGCGACGGAGGAAGTTCGATTATTGGTGGAGGAAACTCAATACCTTCTCCTCCTGCATTGCCGGATTAAGAAGTATACAGGTTATCAACCTAGAAAAAATTCTAAAGAAAATAGGTTATCTGATTTTAAGAAATTAATAAAAAAATAAAAAACAACAAACTATTTAAACTAATTTCGTAGTTTTAAATAAAGTATGGCACGAGTTATTGGCAGGGGATATTCTTATAATGATGTTTTGATTGTTCCTAAATATAATAAAATTGATTCTCGAAAAGATGTTGAATTTAAAACAAGAGCCACAAGAAACTTTTCAATTGATATTCCTCTTGTAACATCAAATATGGATACTATTTGTGAAAGTGAAATGGCAATTGCACTTGGAAAATTAGGCGGCTTAGGAGTAATTCATAGGTTTATGGAAATAGGACAACAAGCAGAAGAAGTTAGAAAAGTTAAAGAACAAAACTTGTTGTGTGCTGCTGCTATTGGAATTAAAGATTATGAAAAATGGGCAGAGGCATTAAGTAATGCAGGAGTTGATATTTTGGTTTTAGATGTTGCGCATGGACATTCAAAAAGAGTTGGAAAAACTCTTGATTGGATTAAAGAAAGATTTTCTGAAATAGATGTTATGGTAGGAAATATAGCAACAAAAGATGCAGCTCAGTATTTTATAAGTAAAGGAGCAGATGCAATAAAAGTTGGTGTCGGTCCAGGGTCCATGTGCACAACAAGAGTTATGACAGGTGCTGGAATCCCTCAGATAACTGCAATTATGGACGCTTATGAAATTTCTCAAGGAAGAGTTCCGATTTGTGCTGACGGAGGAATAAGAGAGCCAGGAGATGTTGTAAAGGCAATTGGAGCAGGAGCAGATACGATTGTAGCAAGCTATATTATTTCTGGAACAGATGAAACTCCAGGAGAAATTGTTGAAAAAGCTGGAAGAAAATTTAAGCTTTACAGGGGAATGGCAAGCTATGATGCAACATTAAAAAAATTAGAATTAGATGGAGAAAAACATAAAGAAATAATAAGTGTTGAGGGTGAAAAAACTTATGTTGAATATAAAGGTCCAATAGAGCCAATAATAAAAAAGTTTTTAGGCGGCTTGGCATCTGGAATGACTTATGTCGGAGCAAAAAATATCGAGGAATTGAGAGGCAAGGCAGATTTTATTGAAATTTCTCCTGCAGGACTGCAAGAAAGCATTGCGCATGGTTTGAATAATGATTATTAGTGAGTGAAAAGAATATTTTGTTTTTATATAAAAACAATTGTTTTTGTTTTTTATATGGTTGTTATAGAACTTAATCATTAAGATTAACGCCCCCACGATTACTTAATCCTAAGGATTAACTCCCCAACTTTTTCCTCTAAGATTTAAACAATTCTAATAGTTCTCTTTTTGCAATCTCATAATTATCTAACTCTAATAGTTTTAATAATTTAGAAATTATTAATTTCAAATTTGGATGTATCTCAGAAATCTTTTTGTTGGTTTTAACAATATAATTTTTAAAGTCAATATAATCTTTATTTGTCTTTATACCAATAACCCATTTTTTTAACACGGATAAAAATTCACCATCAGAAACTTTTACTTCTTTAATACTTTCCTTTGAACCATAAATTACTTTAGTTGATTTTTTTATTTCATTAATAATATCTTTCCATTCTTTTTTATATAAATCTTGTAAGTTAGAATAATGTAAATCATGAATTAAAATTTCATTATCTTTTTTAGAAAGAGGTTGTTTTTTAACAGTTTTAAAAAATATGACTTTTATTCTTTCTTTTGATAAATCCTCTTTAATTTCTTTTCTTAATAATCTATGAGTGTCATTATCACCAATACTCACTAAGTCAATATCAAAAAAATCCAGTGAATCTAAGCAACTACCAAAAAAACCGATTAATTTGTAATTCTTTAATAAATCCTTTTTTGATAAGATTGTTGATTCTAATAGTTTCAGGTTATCTACATCTTTCATCTAATATCCAACAAAACCTAATTTATAAAAGTTGGTTCAACTCTCCTCCGAAGCAATTTACCAAATGGCTCAACTTCCTAACAGAGCATTAAACTAAATAAGCTCATAATTATTCGGTTTATGTAGCTAACTTAATCCTAAGGATTAATGCCCCCACAAGATGTTTAACTATTTCTTATCTGAGATTTTACCCTCTTTCTTCATTATTCCCCCTAACTTATTCTGGACATGATTAAACAAAGTTGAAGAGATTATTGGCTGATGATTTCCATTGTGAATTTCACCGCCGAATTTAACTTTGCCTATATATGTAAAATTTCTTAGAATTTTTTTAAGGCCATTGACTGAAAAATTATGTTTTTTTGCGAGTTGATTTAAACTTATATTCTCTCTTATAAATTCCTGAAAAATATCCTCCACTTCTCTAAAATTTTCTGCTGGAATTAATTGCCGGTTTATAATTTTGTAGCCAAAAGGCGGCCTTGACATTATTGCTCCTTTTGAAGCTTTATTTATCATTCCTTTTTTTTGCAGATTTCCTATTTGAGAATGTTTTCTGAATGTTTCTAAAATATTTCCATCTATTTTTTCACTCACATATTCTTTAAATTGTTCTTCTGTTGTTGGTGAAAATCTAAAGCAAATATTACATATTGGAGTTTGAAATTTTTCTAGATTTTCTTCTGATTCAAACCGGCATTTGATACATTTTGTTTTCATTTTTAATCTCGTAATCTGTATATATTTGTCCCAAATAATTGTTCATAGTGACCATCAAAATTTATACACCCTCCACAAAGCTTGCAGTAGCCTGTTTTTTGAAGGTTATTACAATCTATTACTTCGATTAACTCTAAAAAAGTGTGATAACAACTTCTATTATTTAATGGATTGTCTCTTACTCTCTTTTCAAGCTCCTCTTTTGTTAATTGCATAATATTTAAATAATAAGAGAATTAATAAATATTTTTATAGCCACTTATTATGTTTTAGATAGGTGCTGAAGATTTACTTTTCTTCTATAGCCTGTCTAAAGGAGATTTTACTTTTTTTAATTGATCTTGACTTATATGAGTATAAATCTTTGTTGTCTCAAGGCTTTCATGGCCTAATAGCTGCTGAATTACTAATAAATTTTCTCCGTTTTCAAGCAAATGTGTTGCAAAACTATGTCTTAAAGTATGGGGTGTTACTTTTTTGTTTATTCCTGCCTTAAGAGCTACCTTTTTTATTAAAAGCTGGACATTTCTCGTAGACATTGGATTAATTTCTGAAAAAAGGTATTTATTTTTAGGGTGTTTAAAAATATATTTTTGAAGTTGTTTAGATAACGAATCTGCTATTTTAAATAATCTATCTTTGCTTCCTTTTCCTTTTCTAACCCAACCAATATTTTGTTGAAAGTCTAGATTTTTAGGAGTTAAATTAACTAGTTCAGAAACCCTAAGTCCTGAAGAATATAATAATTTAATAATTAGTTTAGATTTTAAATGTTCTGCAGAATCTATCAAATTTTTTATTTCTTGAGTAGATAATACTTCTGGTAGTCTTTTTTCTTTTTTTGGGACTTCTAATTTAACAAAAATATCTGGTCTATCAACTATTCTCTTAAAAAAGAACCTTAGGCTTGAAACAGCCAAAGACCTAGACTTTTTGCTGTATTTATCTATAAGATTGACCAAAAAAAAATTGACATTATCTAAAGTTATTTTGTCTAAGTTTTCAATTCCTTCTAAAAAAGGCTTTAAGAAAAATAAATAAGACTCTATTGTTCTCTGACTACAACCTCGAAGTTTGAGACTTAGATTAATTTTTTCTATATAGTTATTTATCTCTTGTTTTTGCATATTTTAACCCTCAATAGCATTAAATTTAAATTGTGATGGGTTATATCCTCTTTCTATAAGGCTAGTTAAAATTTCATTTTTATATTCTGCCATATGTATCATTTTATGATGGTTGGGGCATAGTCCAATAAGATTTGATTCTGAATTATTTTTCTTATTTTGGTCTAAATGGTGTAAATCTACTGCTTTATCAAAACCACATATAGCGCATTTTTGAGTTGTTTTTCTATAAAGATCTAAATCAATATTATGCCATTTCCTATAATTATGTTTTTTTATAAGATGATAATAAAGGAATTTATTAGCACAATTTTTACACATTCCTTTTGCATGGATTATTTTTTCTTTTCCACATTTTTCACAAATAGATTTTTTTGGTTGCCATTTAAATTTTTTGTAACAAGTTATACACATCCCTTTAGAAAGATAAAGAACTTCTTTACCGCAATTAGAACACCCCCCCATAATAGCATTAAATAATATGCCTATAAAAACTTTTCGCATAAATGCCCAGAGAAGTTCGTGTAATCTACATTAGGCGAATGTTTTATGAATAAATATGAATTTAAGAGAAAATAAAAAATTTTGAGGAAAACTTAGCTAAATCTTTCTTCTCCTCTTGCAAGATAACTCGGTTCTCTATTAGTTAATTCTTCATAAAGTTGATCTAATCTCTCTTTATTTTCTGTATCTGATTCACTATAACTCACTAGGTTGTTTCTTTCCATAATTTCCTTTATGATTTCTCCTAACCTCATTTCAGGGGGGTTATATATTATATTTGGTAATATTCTCATGAGTTTAATAGTTGAAATAGATATTTAAGAATTTATATTTTATAATATAATAATTAAAGCAATAAAAAATCTCTATTTTTATTGGTGTATATAAGATATATTGTACGATTGTACGAAGCTTTTTGGTTTTTTTAGTTTTTTTGGGATTTTAAGGGATTTTATAGAGTTTTGAAGTTTTTTTGAAAAGATTAGCATTCGTTAACTTTACAATGTATTTGTGCACAAAGGTTAGCTTTGTGAAGATGGTATATTTTTAGACTTTTATTCTATAAAAATAGATAAAAAAAACAGCTGTTTAAGGATATTTAAGATATTTAATATTTAATTAGAATTAGAGTGTCTATTTACTACATCTTTTATTCTATCCTTTCACTCTCCTCTTTAACCCGCTTATAGCCTCTCAAAAACAAAATGAGTATTTTATAGCTGTACCTATTTAGCTAATTAGAGTGGTTTCTAGGGTTGATTATCTCTTCTTTTTGCTGTAGTTTCTCATAAGCTTGCCTATACCAATTACTAATACACCTATTGCTATTAGCCAGCCATTATATGCAGTTATACTAGCTAAAACATTCAATTGTTCTAGCACGAGCAATAGACCAATAATCGTCACAAGCCATGCTGTTAATTTTGCCATTTTTCACCCTCCCTTTTTAATTAAGTGATAAATAGTATAAGTAAATAGAGATTTTAAAGCTTTTGTTTGGAAGTGTTTTGTGTATTTTTGTGCACTTAGGTTGGCTTTGTGAATAAATTAGATAATAAGATAAAATTTATGGAAAATAAGATATTTTTTAATAAAAATGGTAAAATTATGGCTTTCGAAGGTAATCTAATAAAATGTTTAAAATTATTGAAAAATAAAGAGCAGATTAAGTAGATTTTAAGGGTGTTTAAGGTTGTTTAGAAGTGTTTAATTGTTGTTAAACAGGCTGTTTAATTCATTTTTTTTGTTTAAACACCATTATTTGTTGTAAAAAATTGAGAAAATCCAGCATATAATTATGGAAGTTATCGAGGGGGAATTAAAAGATATTCCGACGGAGAGAAAGGTTTTTAAATGTCTTTTACTATTATTTTATATGTTTGAATGGCTTTTTGGTGATAAAAAAGAGATAGAAAAAGTAAAAGAAGATACTCGGCGTGGTTTTGAAAGTGTTAAAGATGACATAAATAATGTAAGCAAATGGATTAAACACCTAAATTCTAGCAAAAATTATCAACAGCAAGATATTAAAGAAATAAAAGAAGATTTATCGTCGATAAAAGAAGAGATTGAGGGGTTGAAAAATATTGTTTCTCTCATGGGACATTTAAAAAATAGTCCGGTGTTTAAAACATTTAAACAGCTGTCTAATAAACAGACAGCTGTTGAGGCTGTCGAAACAGCTGTCGAAACAGCTGTCCAGACACCTAAATTAGATAACTTTTCTGTAACTGAAAGGGCAATACTTTGGATTTTATTAAATAGTGATATGAAACTCAGCTATGAGGATTTAGGGGCTATGTTGGGAAAAGAAAGATCTACAATAAGGACACAAGTAAATGGAATAAAGCAAAAAAGTGATGGTTTAGTAGAAGAAATAATTGAAAAAAATGGGAAAAAGAGGGTCTTTATACCTGAAAATATTAAAGAAATTTTATTAAAAAAGTCAAAAGTGAGGGTAAATAGTACAAAAAGAGTTAAAAAAGATCAGGAAGAAAGGTAAAAAAGTCAAAAGTGAGGGTAAATAGTACAAAAAGAGTTAAAAAAGATCAGGAAGAAAGGTAAAAAAGTCAAAAGTGAGAGTTGGTAAAAATAAAAAATTGAAAAAATAGCAAGAATAGAGTTAAAAATCCAAAAAAATTGAAAACATGAGATAAAAATAAATAATAAAAACTTAAAAAGTGATAGTTTTTGTAGGGGGTAAAACTATAAAAAATAGATAATAAAAACAAGATAAATGATTTATTCGGTTAAAGGAATAACTACTTATATTAAAGAGTGTGTTTATAATTCTCTTAATTGAAGGATAGTTGATAGACTAACTACTTTCTTTAAACTTTTTGAAATTGAAAGAGTGATAGTCTTATTATTAAGTTTAACCTTCTCTACAGGAATGCCTTTTTTTATTAATTTACCTATATAATCCCTAATAGAACTTTCTGATAAATTCAGCCTTTCTGAAAGAGATTTATAATCGACAAATTCTTTCTCTTCTTCTAACTGATATATCGATGAAAAAACAGCTATTTCTTGATTAGTCAGGCGTTTAAATTTAAGACGGATCTCTTTCTTGAGATTATCTAAAGAATCGAGTATTTCGGAGGCGTTTTCTAATGGATTTGTAGTTTTTATTGGTATTTGTTGGATGTGTCTGTCTGTCTGTTGGTTTGTCTGTCTGTCTGTTGGAACCCCTTCATTTCTAGTGGAAATACCTAATATTTGGTGTTTTAAAGGTTTAAAAAGCCCATTATCTGTTGAAGTTACTAGATAGTTTGACGAATGTGTTGGATTATGTGTTGGAATTGTTGGAGTTTCTTTAATATGTGTTGTAGTATCTGTAAATTGGTATGGAAAAGTTTTTTTGGGACTAATATTAAAAGAATTAAAGAAGTTAGACGAAGATTTTTTTTTATCCTTGTTTAAAGAATATTCCTTGATATTTTCTATTGTATCTTTAGGTAAGAAAGGGGTTTCTTTTGATTTAGAGGTTACAGGAATTTTAGGAAAAGGGTTAGAAATTATTGGGACTAAATTAGGTGTTGATTTTATTTGTTTAGATAAAGAAGTTAAAACTTTACAGAGATTAAGCATTTCTTGTTTTAGAGAACCTATATTTTGTTTTAAAGAATTTAACTCTAATTTTAAGAAACTAGTATCTTCTCGAACTTTTTGAAAAGAATTTTTGATTTTTCCTGAATCCATAAAAAAGCTAAGTTAAAGAGGTATATATAATTTAATATTATTTATTATTGGTTATTCCTATAGTGATTATAAATTGCATCAGAAAGACGCCATCTAGCTCTCCTTAAATATGTAAATCCTTTAGGGTTTTTGGTTATCTTTATTATTAGTTTTTTACTCTGTAAGTCCTCTAAAAGGTCTTTAATGAATTCTTCGTCTCTAGCTATTTCTTTAGCGATTTCAGAGGTGAATAGGGATTTAGGAGACTTGATGAAAATGATCTGTAAGATTTGTTCTGAAATTTTTTCTCTTTTTTCATTAGAAAGTTTCATAGAATTAAAGGGGAAGTTATTTTTTTAAACTTTGGGTTTATTCTTTTTTGTTGGGGCTAAGCCTCGGCATAGGTAAATGAAGGGGCAATCCTAATTCTTCCTCAAGTTGAAGGGCCCTGATGTTGGATTTTTGGAAAATGAAATTTAATAAAGGAATCCTAATTTCGTCTAATATTTTTTTGTCTTTCCATCCATCTAATAGTTGTTTTTTTTGTTTTTTATCTAGAGACGCCCAAATTTTGCCTTTGAAATCTATTATTGCTATTTTAGGGTCATAATCTATAATATAATTAAAATCAATCTCAACAATGTTTTCTTTTTCGTCTAAAATAGCTACATCGGCGTTTTTTATAGAAAAGATGTCAATATTTGTATTTATTTTTAATTTTTCATTTAAATTAGAAAATCTCTCTGCACTTAGTTTAGTGAGATTAAATGAAATTATTTTCATATTATAAAATAAGAGGGGTATTTTTTAAATATTTGTATTTGAATTTAAATAAGATCTTCTTCAGAAACAATTACAAAATCTCCTATAGCGATTATTGCACTATAGGGAATTAGTAGTTCATCGGAACGTGTTCTTTCTAGGTTTAGGTTTTTTATGTAAGGAGTAGCGTCTTTAACAACAATATTAATTAGTTCACCTGATTTTGTCTCAAAAGTAATGTCCTTAACAAATCCTAATCTTTTACCTTCTTTCGTTACAATCATTTTTCCAATGATTGAACTGAATGGGTTTTTATCTCCTGGCATAATAACCCCACAACGAAATTATTTATAAACTTTTCTGTAAAATATTATAGGATAAGCCTGAATAGATATTAATAGGATTTTTGTAGTTTTTGGTTAAATAAAAGAGTAATATTAGATTATAAGGATTTTTTAGGTTTAAAGTAAGAATTAATTTAAGAATAATATATATAGAATAATACCCCCTCCCCTTTATTTCTATTGGAAATATTTAAAAAGGAATTTTTTATATTTTTAATTTTTATTTTTAATTATAAAATTATATATAGTATATTATATATATTTCAAAGTATCTTATATAATAAATAGATTTATTCTATAAATTTATAATTTAATCAATTTTACTCTATAATTTCGCTATTTGGTCAAATATAAGTTAGAAAGTAATTATTTTTAGTTATAATTTGTAAAAATAAGCCAAAGAACATTGTTTTTTAGTTATAATTTGTAAAAATAAGCCAAAAAGCAATTATTTTTAATTTCCATAAGAAATTAAGGCGTTCTCTTTTATTAGTAGTTATAAGGTTTTATATATCAGCTAAAATTTTTCCGTTGTGAAAGTTGTAGATTTACAGATTTCCATTAGAAACAAAGCTGTGAGTATAAAACATTTAGCCCTGTAAGTGCGGGGTTTTTATTTAATTAACAGGGTTTAAAAGAATAATAAAATATAGATTAAATAACTCATAAATTATTAAATATAGAAAGTAAATTGAACAAAAACAATAAAAACTTAAAAAATGGTTATCGGGTTAGATAAAATTTTTGAATCTATGGGTAATGGAGTTATATTTGATGATAAATCTTTTTTGCAAGGAAATTACCAACCTAAAGAAATCTTGCATAGAGATGAACAAATAAAACAAATAGCTTCTATTTTAGCCCCTGTATTAAAAGGGGAGAAAACTAGTAATTTATTTTTATATGGAAAAACAGGGACAGGAAAAACCTTATCTATAAATTATGTTAAAGAGGAATTGTTAAAAAGAGTTAAAGTAGATTCCGGGTTCAGATTAAGAATAGAGTATTTGAATTGCAAGCTTAGAAAGGTTTCTGATACAGAATATAGGATTTTAGCAGAATTAGTTAGAAAATTTGGGGGGAAAGTGCCGGATACAGGACTGCCTACAGAAACAGTTTATAGTAGATTTATAAATCAAATAGATAGCAATAAACAATTAGTTGTTTTAGTGTTGGATGAAATAGACCAGGCCATTAAAAAAATATCAGATAATTTTTTATATAGTTTAACGAGGTTGAATTCAGAACTTTCAAAATCACAGATATCTATTGTAGGGATAAGCAATGATTTGACTTTTTTAGAAAATTTAGACCCTAGAATAAGGAGCTCTTTATCAGAAGAAGAATTAGTATTTCCCCCTTACAATGCATTGCAAATACAAGACATCTTAAAAATAAGATCAGAAAAAGCGTTTAAGGCAGGAGTTTTAGATGATGGTGTTATTGCTAAATGCGCTGCATTTGCTGCTAGAGAGCATGGAGATGCTAGAAGAGCTTTAGATCTGCTTAGAGTTGCAGGAGAATTGGCCGAAAGGGATAATTCTAGCAGGGTTTTGTTAAAACATATAGATGAAGCAAACAATAAAATTGAAAGAGATAAAATTCTTGATGTAATTCAGTCAGAGCCCAAACAATTTCAATTAGTTTTATTTTCTATAATAGAATTATCCGAAAAACAAAAAAATGAACCCACCCATATTTTTACAGGAGATGTATATAATTTTTATCAGGAATTGTGCAAGAAAAATAAATATGATGTTTTAACACAGAGAAGGGTGAGCGACATAATTCAGGAATTTGATATGCTGGGAATAATAAACGTCAGAGTTATTTCAAAAGGAAGAGGCGGGAGAACTAGAGAGATAAAACTAGCAATAACTAAAGATATACTTTCTAAGGCTAGAGAGATTATATTAAACTCATTAAATTATAATTAAATTAAAAAAAATGGACGTACAAGAAATTTTGAATTTTTGTTTAGAAAGAGGATTACTTGTAGATAAGGATATTTTGAATTTGTTTCGGGAAGTAGATACAGAAACAGGAAAGATTTTAATAGAAAAAATAATAGGGCATACAAAAAAGAGATTTATAACTAAGCATACTTTTGATGAAAATAAGGAGCAATTCAAAAAGATTTTTTTAGAATTGCCCGAGGAGAATAGACAGTCTATAGAAAAATTAAAAATAAAATTAGGGTTGAGTATTGAAATTTCCAAAGAAATCTCAAAAGAAAGTTTAATTCAAGAAAAAAAAGAGGTAAGAAAAAAACTAGACGAATTTAATGATATTAGGATTTTATCTATGACTCCTGCTTTAAGTAAGAAACTTGAAGTCAAGGATTTTGTCAGGTATTTTAGAAATAGATTTTCTGATATGAAGAGCATCTTACAAGGGCATTCGGAATTAGGAAACCTAATTTCGATAAATAAAATTTCTGGAAACAGGCAGGGGGCTTCTATAATTGGACTTGTCATTGATAAAAGGGCAACTAAGAATAAGAATTTGTTAATTGATATAGAAGATTTAACAGGAGAAATAAAAGTTTTAATAAACCATGATAATAAGGAGTTGTTTGAAAAAGCGAAAGATATTGCTTTAGACAGCGTTATTGGAGTTAAAGGCTCTGGAAACAGGGAGATAATTTTTGCGAGTGATATAATTCTTCCAGAAGCAATGCTGTTTAATAGAAAAAAATCAGAAAGCGACGAATGGGTTTTATTTACAGGAGATATGCATGTTGGAAGCAAGTTATTTATGGAGAAAAATTTCTTAAGGTTTATAGATTATTTGAATGGAAAAGTTCCTAATACTCCTGAAGTTGAAAAAATAAAATATCTTTTTTTAATAGGAGATTTAATTGCAGGTGTGGGGATTTATCCAGGGCAAGAAGAAGAGCTAATTATTCCTGAAGTTGAAGCACAATATGCAAAAGTTGCAGAATTGCTAGGAAAAATCAGAAAAGACATAAAAATAATTATTTCTCCTGGAAACCACGACGCTTTGAGAATAATGGAGCCCCAGCCCCTTTTAGATGAAAAATATGCATGGCCTTTGTATAATTTAAAGAATATTGTTTTGACTGGAAATCCTGCTTATTTAAATATTGGTTCTAGGAAAGCTTTTCCTGGATTTAATGTTTTAACATATCATGGATATTCTTTTCATTATTATGCTGGAAATATAGAATCTTTAGTTAAGGAAAAGGCAGCACATAAACCTGAAATGATAATGTCTTATTTATTAAAGAATAGACATCTTGCTCCAACACATACGTCTACATTATATTTTCCTTCTGAAAGAGATCCTTTTTTAATTAAAGAAGTGCCTGATATTTTTATTTCAGGGCACACGCATAAGAGTGCAATTAATTATTATAATAATATTTTGCTTGTTTCTAGTTCAACATGGGAGAGTTTAACTGCATTTCAAGAGAAAATGGGAAATGAGCCTGACTTTTGCAAGGTGCCTATGTTTAATTTAAAAACAAGACAAGTAAAGATTCTGGATTTTGAAGGGGAGGAGGAAAAATGAAAATCGGGATTGATGTTGATGAATGCCTGATAAATTTAGTAGATAATTTTTTAGATTTTAATAGGGAGAAATATAAAATAGATGTAAAGAGAGAGGATGTTTTTTGTTATGATTTTTGGGAAATTTTTAAAATTCCTAAAAAAGAAGCTTATAGGAGAATGGACGAGTTTTTTAATTCAAAGTTTTTTGAAAGAGTTTCTCCAGTTGATGGAGCTAAAAAGGCAATTTATGAGCTTTCTAAAAACAGGGAAAATAAACTTTATGTAATAACTTCTAGGCCAATACATATTAAAAATAAAACTAAAGAGCAGTTAGAGGGGTTTTTTGGAGAGGTATTTTATGATATTTCTCATACTGATGAATATTCTGATTTTGAAAGACAAATTTCAGAAGTAAACAGAAAGACTAAAAAAGTGAGAGTTTGCCAAGATAGAAAAATTGATGTTTTAATAGAGGACAGTTTGAAAAATGCATTAGAATGTGCCGAAGGAGTAGAAGGAATTGAAATTTTATTAATGAATCAGCCATGGAATAAAAATGGAAACCTTCCTTCAAATGTTTATAGAGTTTATTCTTGGGAAGAAATATTAATTAAAATAAAAGAAATAAAAAATGAATTCTGAAAAAACTCAAATATATTTAAAAAATTTAGAGAAAGAAGTTAAGAAAGTTTATTCTATTGCTAGTGATGCAAGGAGTTTGGGCCTGGATCCTAAGAAAAAAGTAGAAATTCCTCTTGCAATGTCAATGGCAGAAAAAGTTGTAGGTTTGATTTCTACAATATACCCTCAAATGGAAGGAAGCGGAATCGCAAAAAGAATCCTTGAATTAGAAGAACAGTATGGCAAATTAGATTCTACTGTTGTTTTTAAAATTGCAGAAGACGTTGCTAAACAAAAATTTTGCCAGTTTTCTAGTTTTTTAGAGGCAATGGATGCTGGAATAAGAATCGGGTTTGCATATAATACTTTGGGAGTTGTTTCTTCCCCTATAGAAGGGTTTACTGGATTGAGGGTTAAAAAAACTCGCGATGGCAGGGAGTATATTGAAGCGAGTTTTTCTGGACCTATAAGAAGTGCAGGAACAACAGCCTCGTGTATGGTTTTAATTTTAATTGATTTTCTAAGAGAGATGTTTGGATATGCAAAGTATGATCCGACAGAAGACGAAATTAAAAGAACTTTTTCTGAATTAAGCGATTTTCATGAAAGAGTTGCAAATTTACAATATATGCCTACAGAAGAAGAAACTTTTTTTCTTGCAAAAAATCTCCCTATACAAATTGCAGGAGACGCTTCAGAAAAATATGAGGTTTCTAATTATAAAAATTTAGATAGGATAGAGACAAATTTTTTGAGAAGCGGATTTAGTTTAATAATTGGAGAAGGGCTTGCTCAGAAAGCTGCAAAGGGCTTTAGATTATTAAATATGGCAAAGAAAAATGGAATAAAATCCAGTGGTTTTGATTTCCTGGAAGAATATATTAAAATCCATGAAAAGAGAAATTCAGGAGCGTCTAAAAAAGAATCTCCTATTTATATGAGGGATTTGGTTGCAGGAAGGCCTATATTTGGGCACCCTTCTATGCCCGGATCATTTAGATTTAGATACGGAAGGAGCAGGGTTTCTGGTTTTTCTGCTACATCATTACATCCAGCAACAATGGCTATTACAGACGGATTTATAGCAATTGGGACTCAGCTAAAATTAGAAAAACCTACTAAAGGATGCGCTGTTAGTTCTTGCGATTCTATTGACGGACCTATAGTAAAACTTTTTAATGGAAGTGTTAAAAAGATAAAAACTAAAGAAGAAGCTAAAAAAATCTATCCAGATGTGGAAGAAATAATTTATATGGGCGATATTTTATTCCCATTTTCAGATGTAGCTAATAGAAATTACGAGCTTGTAAAACCCGGATATGTTGAAGAGTGGTGGAAATTAGAATTAAGAGAAAAAGACCCTGAATTTGAGAAAAATATAAATTGTTTAAATGTTAGTCTTGAAGAAGCAATAGAAATTTCAAAAAAATACCAAATACCTTTACATCCTAAATATATTTTTTATTGGACACAAATTTCAAAAGAACAATTTTTTGGATTATTCGATTGGATTAAAAATTCCAGGATAAGCAAAAAACTAATTTTTCCATATGATAAAGCCTCTCAAGAAAAATTCGCTATTGGAAAAAGAGCTTTGGAATTACTGGGAGTGGAACATGAGGTAACTATTGAAAATGTTGTTTTGAGCAGTGAAATTAGTAAAGCCTTGTTTATTAATCTAGGATTAAATTTAGATTTATTGGAAGATGAAAATTTCCATCTTAAAGATTTTTTTGAGGGAAAAGAAATGAATTTTTCTGTGGATGGAAATTCAGAAAAGCCTGTTTTAGATATAATAGGCGAAATTTCTAATTTTAAAATAAAAGATAAAACTGGAGAATTTATTGGGAGTAGAATGGGAAGGCCTGAAAAAGCAAAACTCAGAAAATTAGTTGGAAGTCCGAATGTTTTATTTCCTGTGGGAAAAGAGGGGGGAAGATTGAGAAGCGTGAATGCCGCATTAGAAGCAGGAAAGGTTAGAGCAGAGTTTCCTTCATATTATTGCGAGAAATGCAAAAAAGAAACAATTTATACTAGATGTGAAAATTGCAATAGCGAAACAGAGAAAATGTTTTATTGCCCTATATGCAAGAGAATATCTATAAGTGAAAAATGCCCAGAACATGGAATTGGAAATTTATATTCTTATAAAGATTTGGATTTAGCACATTATTTTGAAATTGCTGCAAATAAAATCAGGATTAATAAAGAAGAAATTCCTTCATTAATCAAGGGAATTAGAGGGACGAGTTCTGAAAACCATGCTGTAGAAAATTTAGCCAAAGGAATATTAAGGGCATTTTTCAATTTACAAGTAAATAAGGACGGCACTATAAGATTCGATGCTGTTGAGTTGCCTTTGACTCATTTTAAACCTAAAGAAATTTTTGTAAGTGTGGAAAAACTAAGAGAAATCGGATACGATAAGGATATTTATGAAAATGATTTAATCAACGACGAGCAAATTCTAGAATTAATGCCACATGATATTATAATTCCATGCTGTCCTGAATCAGGAGACGAGAGAGCAGACGACGTTTTTATTAAAATTGCAAATTTCAGCGACGCACTTTTAGAAAGGTTTTATGGCTTGAAAAGTTTTTATAATGCAAAAAATAAAGAAGATTTGGTTGGAATGATCGGGGTTTGCATGGCTCCGCATAATTGTGCAGGAGTTATATGCAGAATTATTGGTTTTTCTCATACACAAGGACTCTTAGCAAGCCCATATATGCACGCTGCTATTAGAAGGGATTGCGATGGAGATGAGGCAGCAATAATGCTGTTATTAGATGTTTTGCTGAATTTTTCTAGAGAATATCTTCCAGGGCATAGGGGGGGAACACAGGATGCTCCTTTAGTTTTGAATGCAAAAATAGATGCAGGAGAAGTAGACGATCAAATTTTGGATTTAGAGATTATAAAAAACAGCGGATATCCTTTAGAGTTGTATAAATTAGCAGAAGAGAAAAAACATTCTTCTGAAGTCAGGGGTATTGAGAATGTAAAAAAAATTTTGAAAAAAGGAGGAGATCCTTTTTTAAATTTGGGTTTTACCCATGATAGTAGCAACTTTAATGACGGAGTTTTATGTTCTTCATATAAAAAATTAGCAACTATGCAGGATAAAGTCAGGCACCAAATGGAACTTGTTGAAAAAATAAGAGCTGTAGATACTGCTGATACTGCAAGGTTAATTATTGAAAGGCATTTTATAAGAGATATGAGAGGCAATTTAAGAAAATTTTCTATGCAACAGTTCAGATGTGTGGAATGCAATGAAATAATAAGAAGGCCGCCTTTGTCAGGAGTTTGTCCGAAATGCAAAGGAAAAATAATTTTTACAATTCATGAGGGAGGCATAAAAAAATACTTAGATCCTGCAATGGAATTAGTGAATAAATATAATTTATCCCCATATATCAAGCAAAGTTTAGAGCTGACGAAAAGGTATATTGATTCTGTTTTTGGAAAAGAGCTTGAAAAACAGGAAGGGTTGCAGAAGTGGTTTTGAAGAATTAATATTCTTTTGTTACAATCACTAAATTAATTAATAAGGGGTAGAACTATATTCGCTATTTTAAGATGTTGTTTTCTTCCATTATTAATTGCAATGCCATGATTATTAACAACTGATTAGAAATTTTAAAGCCTATTTTTATATAAGATTATTTAGAATAAGAATTTAGAATAATTGCCTTACCCTTTACTCTCCTTTTTCCATATCTTCAATTGTTTGATACATCATTCCTGCAGCCAAAGGATTTTCAATTTTTGCTTTATCTGCTACATCTTCCATTCCTTTAATATACCCAACTTGTTTAAAACTTTCAAATGCCTTGCCATATTCTTTTTGTTCTAGAAGGAAATAGCCACCACTAATCATGCTGTCCCTATACTCTTGTTTGATGATATTGCATTGCGGCTTTTTTTGTACTGTATTTATATCAATACCGCCACCAAGAGTAAGGCATCCAGAAGAAAATGCAAGAATACTTGTTGTTAAACCTGTTAAAACAAGCCTAGTTAGACCAGATCTCTGTCTCACCTCTCTTTTTTCCATGATAAATAATTAATAAGAAGAAGTTTTTAAAACTTTAGTTTAAGAGATTACTACCTTTTTCTAATGAAGATTTTTTTGTGGTAACATACCTTATATTAATTTTAAGACAAATATAAAATAATTGTAGGAATAATTAAACAACCCATAAAATTTGTTCTTCGAATGCTAAAAGATATTCCATAAATTCCTGTCAATATAGATGCTATTAAAATTAATAATCCTGAAAATCCTGAAAAAACAAACACAACTATTATTAAAATTACTAGCGTAATTATAGATATTTTTGTATAATTTATAATTTCTAAAAGCTTAATAAAATATTTTGCTATTTTTAATGATAAGAAATAAGAAATTATTCCAGAAATTAAAATTATTATACAAATTAAAATGAAAATTTTCATGGGAGGTATTCCAACTAAATCGTTTATTGCGACTGCCGAACCTGTTCGTGTTTTTGAAATTGTAAATAATGCTAGAAAAGAAAAAGCCATTGCCAATGTGTTTGTAGCTCCTAATAAGACAAGGAAACCTTTTTTATCATCTTTTGGAATTGAAAAAGTGCTTCCTAAAATTGCTATTTGCCCGCTTCCTAAAGCAGGCAAGAAAATAGACAAAGGCGAAACAATTGTCGAACCTATTAAAGGCTTAGAAATTTTTACATTTATTTTTTCATCCAAATTTTGTTTTGGAATCTTGGTTTTTTGTTTTATGCTTATTAAAAGGGTAGATGCTCCAAATAAACCAGCTAATAAAGGCAAGAGAGATTCTTTTGATTGAGAATTTAAAACTAAATAGCCCAGCAATCCTGTTAGAGAAAAAATCCATAGAGCAGAAAATTTATTTTTTTCAGAAAGAACTAGAGAAAGGGAAACCAATATTAATAAATAAGGAATAAAGGGTTTTATTAAACTATAAATTTTTTCAATAAATAAAATAGAAGGAAGAAAGATTACCGAGAAAATAATTATTCCTGACAAAGCCCCTAAAACACATAATTTTAATGCTTGAAAACCAAAACCCTGTTTTAATAATTCATGACCAGGAAGTACAGAAAGCTCTGTGTCTGTATCTGGAGCTCCTAGAAAAATACTTGGAATAAAATCTAAGAACGTGTGAGTTATAGACATCGCAACTATAAAAACAACTAGATAAAGAGAATCTACAGAAGATAAATAGAGATAGAGAGGGAAACTAGAAATGCTCCAACAAGATTTATATGAATTCCTGGAAATAAGCCTGT
>ERZ1292629.782-Hain-H43-01um-R1-782-length-34826-cov-7_pt1 | contig 34826 bp, 31 predicted proteins | sample MGYA00564399_ERZ1292629 | MGnify/ENA primary metagenome ERZ1292629 (study PRJEB36523, sample SAMEA6512636) | groundwater metagenome | collected 2019-01-08 | study: AquaDiva: Metagenomics assemblies of 32 groundwater samples
GGATCGAGATATCGCGTTCGCGGAGTTTCTTTTCTTCGTCCTTGATACCGAAATACTCTGTAGGAACTTGCAGGAGCGACTTGGCGAGCATGCGCCATTTTTGGACTTTCAGAGAGCGCTCGCCGCGCTTCGTCTTAAACATCACCCCCGATGCCTCGACGAAGTCGCCCGTATCCACAGCAGCAGAGAAAAGGTCGAACAGTTTTTCGTCCATATCGGCACGCTGAAAAACGATCTGCAAGCGACCGGTTCCATCGAAAATATCGGCAAAGGAGATGCCCCCCTGCCCGCGCAGAGACATGACACGCCCCCCGAGATGTACCTTTCGGCCGCTCTTTTCCAGATCGTCGAAATCGGCTATGACGCTCGCGTTGCTCGTGTCGCGGTGCGAATCGATGGGATATCCCTCCATGCCAGCGGCCTTGAGTATCTCAAGTTTTTTAAGCCGCTCTCCACGTATATCCTGTTCGCTCATGATCGGCTCATGATACCAAATCCAGCGGGAAATGTGAGTGTCGGAGGGTTAGTTGCTCATTTCGATCCTGTCCACGGGAGCAAGGGCACGGGTCGCCATAATACCAATACCGAGGAACGGAATGGCGACGAGAATGATGAGGGCGATGATGAGCAGATTCGAGCTCGTCTGCGACTCGAGTATGCGCTCCGATAGGGTCGTAACAAATCCGAGGGCTCCCGGCTTTTTTTCTTCCTGCCCGTTTTCTGACATCGGAGCAGTGTACCGTGCTGTGCACGCGCGCGGAAGATACCCTTGTGGAGAAACTTACCGTGTAATATCGGGTGGGAGTTTGCCCGGCCAGCGGTATACCAGAACCGGAATAAGCACGAGCGTGAGTATCATCGCGAACGAAAGCCCGAACAAAATTGCGAGTGCAAGCGGCCCAAACAGCGCTGATGCAAAAATGAGCGGCACCATGCCGATGACCGTCGTGATGGTCGTGAGAAAGATAGGACGCAATCGCGACACCGCCGCTTCAATGACAATGTCGATGAAAGTTCGTCCGGCACCGCTTTTTATCCGCACGAGTATTGCATCCATCAGAATGATCGCGTGGTTGATGATGACCCCCGCGAGCGCGATGATGCCCATGAGCGAGGGAAACGAGATCGGCTGAAATGTAAGAGCAAGGCCCCCAAAAACACCGATGAGCGAAAGGGGCACGAGGAGCAGGAGATAGCCCGCGAAGCGGAACGAATCAAAGGCAAGCACGAGGATGACAAAGGTAAGTACGATACCCGCGATCAGCGCATACCCCATCTCCATGAACGATTTGTTGGTCTCCTCATTCTCCCCGCCCATAGCCATGCGAATGCCCGGGCCAAGCTGTGAAGCCGGAAATTCCCTGTTGAATGCGGCGAGTACCTCTTTTGTCGTGTAACCCGGCAATACATCGCTCGTGAGCGTTACCACGCGCTCTCTATTCTCATGCGCTATCGAGGCATCGCTCTTTGCGACGGATTCCGAAACGACCGAGCCCAGAAGGATGGTCCGTCCCGAAAGAGTAACGAGCGGGATCTGCCGGATGCTCTCGATCGATGCGTAGGACGCTTCGTGAGGGTCGATAAAATCCGGATTGAGGTTGAGCGAGACCACAATATCAACGTTCTTCTCTGTGCCGGTAAGAGAGGTCGCTGTGACGCCCGAAACGGCCGTCCGCAGGGTCGAAGCTACGATCGCGGGCGACAGGCCGAGCACCGCCAGTTTCCCGCGATCTATCGAGAGTACGAACTGCGTGCCATCGTTTTTGTTGGATGAATCGACCGTCGTCGCGCCCCTTGTGCGTTCAAGGACCTTCCGAGCATTGGTTACCGTGGCATCAAGCGCGTCCCGATCTTTCCCGAGAAATTTTATGAGAATTGCCGCGCCTACGGGAGGGCCACCGGAGGGCTCGCCCGCCCGGACCTCCGCGGTGTGAACGGAGGCAAGCTTCTCCCGAACCTCTTTCAATATCTGACTTGAGGTCTGGTCGCGCTCTTTCACGAGATTGATGGTGATATTGGCATAGCGGGGGTCCGTGGAAACCACTCCGGTGGAATTCGAGAACAGACTTAAGGAACCTACCGACGTTACGAGCGAGGAAAAGCGCGGGTCGTTAAAAAGCTGTTCCTCCACAGCGCGGGTCGCAAGGTCGGTACGATTGAGATCGGTCCCTTGCGGCAATTCGATGTTCACGTAGAGAAAATCGCTGTCGTCTTGCGGAAAGAAAGAAACTTTCAGGATGCCCGCGATAGGGAGCGCGAGTGCTATTACAAATCCCGCCGCTATCGCCATGAGAAAACGATTTTGCGCGCGTCGGTCGTGCAGAAATCCCCGCAGACGCTCCGAGTACCATGCGCGCGCCCTTTGGGCATACTCTTCCTGTTTCTTCATGAACGGCGATTCCTCTTTCGTCGCCATCATGTTCGCGATAGTGGGCACGAGTCCGAGCGCTACGAAAATAGACGCAAGGAGCACGAAGTTTATGGTGAACGGAATGGATGCAATGAATTTGCCGACGATCCCCGAAATGAAGAACAGCGGAACGAAGAATGCGATGGTCGCCATCGTACCCCCGATCAGGGGCCAGCCGTATTCCCGTAATGATTCGATCGCAGCGCGCTTCTTATCACCGTAGACGCGCGTGCGTGTGTGTATCGCCTCAACGATGACAATACCCGAATCCACGAGAATGCCGATAGCAAGAATGAGCGAAAAGAGAGAGACGATGTTGAGCGTGTTTCCGCTATACAGAAGTCCGATGAACGCTATCAGGAATGAGAGCGGGATCGAAAGTCCCGCGACGACCGCTTCGCGCCACCCAATGGTCGCGAACAGCGCGAGCATCACGAGCACGACGGTCGCGAAACCGGTCTCGGTGAGTTCTGAAAGGTTCTTTCGTATCTCATCCCCCGCGTCGTATGAGACCACGACATCGCTGTCCGACAGTATCCCCTTTTGCAACTCCGCGAGCGTATCTTTCACGTCCGTTGCCACTTGCGTAACGTCATACCCCCGCGCTTTCAGCACGCTCAGTGTCATCGCCTGCCTCGAAGGCTCGCCTGCCACGGAGATGCGTGAGTACGATGTGGCCTTTTGAATGCCGTCCGAGACGTCTGCGATGTCGCGCAGGTAGATGACGTTCCCGCCGACGTTAAGAATAGCGACACTGCCGATATCCTGAACGGAATCAAGGCTCCCCCTGAACGCGATGGCATACGAGATGTCGTCAACGGTGATGGCGCCGACGGGCACCGATGCATTCGCGGCAGCGACAGCGCCGATGATCTGCGAGAGAGGAACACCGATACGTGCAATCTCCTCTTTGCGGACGACCACTTGGATCTCGCGGTCGCGGACGCCCGACACCTCGATGCGCGAAACACCCTTCACGCCCTGGAGTTCGCGCTTAACCTCCTCAGCCAGGCGGGCAAATTGTGCGGGCGAGAGATCGGCACTTACCGATATCAGCTGGATGGGCTGATCCGCGAAGTTCTGTTCGATGACAATGGGGGTCTTTGCCTCCGCGGGTAATTCAGGGACCGTCTTATCCACTTCGTCCTTCAGCTTCTGTATCGATCTTTGCACGTCTGCGGACGCATTGAACTCCGCAATAACGGTCGATACCCCCTCGCGCGACGAGGAGGTCAGTTTGTTGAGATCGGGTAGATTGGCGAGGTGCTCTTCAAGTTTGTTGGTAACGAGACGCTCGACATCTTCCGGGGAAGCGCCGGGAAGAACGATGGTCACGCCACCCACGGGTATTTGTATCTCGGGCGTCGATTCCCTCGTCATCGAGAGCATCGCCACGGTGCCAATAAGAGAGAACGCGCCTATCAGAAGGAGCGTGAATTGTCGTCGTTCTATAAAAAATTTCCAAAGGGACAGCATGGACTATTGTGTTTCCACCTTCTCGCCTTCACGCAATCCTCGCGCGTCGGTAACGATATGCATCTCGCCCGAAAGGCCGGAAGACACGACAACGCGCTCGCCCAAGAGCGCGCCGAGTACGACCGGATGAGCGATCAGCGTCCCCTCATCTCCGACACTGAAAACAACGACGCGGTCGGACTCCATCTTGATGGAAGAGAGAGGTACTGTAATCCGCGAGAGGCTGCCTACCGCACTCATGCGCATAAGAGAGACGAGGACCGATTGGCCGTTGATGAGGTCGCTCGCATCATCAACGCCGATGCGCACTTCTATTTTTTTTGTGATTGGATCAAGCGCCGGCGCAACGCGGATAACCACGCCGGAAGTCTCGTCTATCAAGGCGCGTGCGCCTACCGCCACCTCACGGGCGTCATTTTCGGTGATGTACGCCACGACCTCGAGTGCGCCGTTATTCGCGACCGTCAGCACAGGAGATGCCATTTGCACATAATCCCCGCGCTTCAGGGAAAACGAATTGATGGTGCCCGATATGGGCGCGCGGATGACGGTTTTTTCCAAATTCGCGCGGGCGGCGGCCAAACTTCCCTGCGCCTGCTTTACGACCGCTTTTGCCGTCGCGACATCTTCGGCCTGTCCGCCGCCCACACCTTGCTCGAGATTTTTACGGGCCACCTCAACGGCCGAGTTTGCGGATGCAAGCACCTGTGTCGCTCCCGAAAGCGATGCGAGAGATGTCGTGAGTGTTGTGCGTGCCGTGGATGCCTGTGTAAGGTACGTAGCGATGGCGGTTGCTGAAGCGCTGGATGTCGGGATACCCCTGTTGAGCGCGCTCACGATCATGTCCACAAAGCCGCGGGTCGTACGCACCTCCCCCTCGGTCGTTGCTATTTCAGATAAAAGGTCCGAGGACGCGGAAAGCGTGTTCGAGAAAAGCGCCTGTCGCTGCACATATTCGCCAATGGCCGGCCGCATGTTCTCGATCTTGTTCGTAAGTTGTGAGTCCGTCGAGAGCACGAGAAATATCGGAGAATTGGTGGTGGGATTCGTAAACATTTTGTCAGTCGTGCCGAGTATCGCACTATCCATAGTTGCATACGCCGAAAGCAGTGCGTTAACAGCACCGGAGCGCGCGGCGTCGAACGAGGCAGATGCATTGGCAAGATTCGACTCAAGAATGGCACGTTGTTCGCTCCGTGCGCCACCGGATATTTTTGAAAGATTTGCCTGCGCGGCCTCCACCACCCCCTCGGCTTGCAGAACGGCCGCACGTTCGGAGGCATTTTCGAGCTCCGCCGCTATAGCGCCGGCAGATATGACATCACCAAGGGCTTTATATATCGCGATGACCTGCCCTGAGCGTTCCGCGCGCACCGTTGCCTCCGACTTTGAACTCACCTGACCAACGACGGAGAGGGGCGACATTTCGCTCGAAAGTTCGGCTACACTTTTTACCTCGACGCGGTGCACCGTCACAGCCGGAGCGGGTTCCGCTGAGCCACGCGTCATGACGAGGATGGCAAGGGTGGCAAGGGTGGCGACGAGCGCTCCTCCGCCGACTTTCAGCAAACCGACGCGGGAACTCCAGCGAATGAGCCGCGGACCGCCCCGTCGGATAAACAAAACTGCTTGAATAGCTAGATTTTGAGGCGTCATAAAGAGAGCAAAACCCTACACTGTTTCGGGAGCTGTGTCAAGATTATGATTATGTAGGGTAAACAAAACGGGCGGTCGAGGGGCCGCTTGCTGAACTTGACGCAGGCCGCACAGTCCCCTACGCACACGGACTATCCGGTGTGCGGAAGGAGGGTCACGAGCAATATCATGAATACCGCTCCAGCAGCGAAAAAGACAATATGTTTAAGATAGTGCCCCCGTTCACGCACCGAGTGTATAGAATGTGGAATAAGATCATGAAAAACGACGATGAGGTACGAGCCTGCGGCGAGGCCGAGCAGTGGTACTTCAAGACCCATGAATTTTTCCATAAGAAAATACCCGCCGACCGCGCCGATAAGGATCGTTGAAGAAACGAGAAAATTGTATAAAAACGCTTTGCGTTCGGAAAGACCCGCCTCCCGCAAAACGAAAAATTCTGATATTTCTTGCAACATTTCGTGCAGCACAATACTTATCGTGCTCATGATACCCAAGAATGGTGAGGCGGTGAATGCGGCAACGATAACGACGCCGTCACCGATGTTATGGATGCCGTCGCTGAAGAGTATCCGATCGGCGTCAATTCGCGAGTGTCTATGGTCTCCGGAATCGGTATCGTGGTGGTGGTGGAAATGCGGAAAGTAGCGGAACGCGATGAACACGACGAGCGCCCCAGCCGCTATCCACGGCAACCCGAACACGATAGATCCCGCGTGCTCGACGATTTCTGATGAAAGCTGATAAATGATAACGAGAATGACGCCGGACGCGAAACTGACAAGAAAGTGGAGGTTGCGCTCGACCAATGGGCCGGCCCGCCGCCACATGACGAGCTTGCCCGAAAATGACGCGAGCATGACGAGAGACGATGCAAGGAGTATTTCAAACATGTGCGATGAGCGCCTGTACCGGAAATTCCATGCTTCCAGTATACTATGGGGGTGTCTTTCAGGAAGAAAATCCAGAATGTCCGGCCGTCGTGGCGCGCTATTGTGACCCTGTGGCGGGAGGAGTTCAGTTTTAAGATACAAACGGTTTGCGGTCTTATCGTTCTTGTCCTTTCTTTTATATTCCAGATATCAACAACTGAATTCCTGATCGTCGTGCTTATGATCGGTGCGGTCTTGGCGGTGGAGGCCCTCAATACGGCGATCGAGGAACTCTGCGACCACGTCACGCTCGATCACCATCCCCAGATCGGAAAGATCAAAGACCTCGGCTCCGGTGCGGCGCTCCTCATCGGTATCGCGGCAACGATAGTTGGTGCGGTGATCTTCATTCCCCGCTTGGCGGTGTTTTTATGATCCCCCTCCTCTCCTCTCTCGATGCGCGCGTACTCGACATCCTCTACGCCTATCGCGATATTCCGACCGTGAAGATATTCATCGGCGTTACAGAGCTCGGTGGTGTGGTTTTTGTCTCCGGTCTGGTTGCCTGCCTTGGTCTCGTGTTCCTTCTGCGCCGCAAGTACGCATACCTCGCGGGACTTGTCATAAGTGTTGCGGGCGCCGCAGGAATAATGTGGGTCCTCAAGCATCTTATTATCCGTCCACGTCCGGACATCTACTATCAAGCATACCCTGAGAGTGGATTTTCGTTCCCCAGCGGCCATGCAACGCTCGCTGTCGCGTTCTATGGATTTTGTATCGTCCTCATTCGGTGGTTCATTCCCTCTCCCGTATGGAAAAATCTGGCGACGTCCGTTCTCACATTTCTTATCGCGGCGATTGTCTTCAGTCGTATCTATCTGGGTGTTCACTACCTCAGCGACGTTGTCGCAGGTATGGCACTCGGAGGCCTCTTCGTGTGGATAGGCACGTGGGTCGTGCAAAGGATCGGGGATCGCGTTTAACCTTTCTTTTCGTTTCCACCCAAGGCGGATCCTCCTTTGGAGGACAACATGGTTTTCAAAAGCGCCATGCGCACCGAGTGGCCGTAGCCAACCTGTTTGAAGTACACAGCGTGCGGCGAGTCATCCACTTCCGGCATGATCTCGCCGACGCGCGGAAGCGGATGAATGATGATGGCTCCTTTCTTCATAGAATCCGCGAGTTTGCGGTCTATCACGTAGTGACCCTTCAAACGCTTGTATTCTTCCTCGCTTGCGAAGCGCTCTTTTTGAATGCGCGTCTGATACACGACATCAACTTTCTGCATGGCCTCCCGCATGGCCTCGATCTCCTCGAATTGAGTGTTGTGGCGCTTGAGGTACGACTTGAGGTCGTCACCGGCGCGAAGTTCGGGACTCGAAACAAACGTGATCTTTACACCCTCGAATTTCCCAAGCAGATACGCGAGCGAGCGCGCCGCGCGGCCGTATTTCAGGTCTCCCACGAACGCGATGGAGATGCCGTCAGCGCTGCCGTGTTCGCGTTGTATCGTATAGAGATCGAGAAGGGCCTGAGTGGGGTGCTGGCCCGCGCCATCGCCGGCATTAATGACCGGAATTTCCGACACCTTGGATGCGCGCTCGGACGCCCCCTCTTCAGGATGGCGCATGACAATGATGTCCGCATAGTAATTCATGACGCGGATGGTGTCTTCGAGCGTTTCTCCTTTCGCCGATGAGGAGGACTCGCGACCATTCTCGGTAGTGAGTACGTTGCCGCCAAGTCGCATCATGGCGGATTCAAAAGAAAAGCGCGTTCTTGTGGAAGGTTCGAAGAAAAGTGACGCCATTATTTTGCCCCTAAGGCTGTCGTCCTGCTTTTTCTCAAGTTCATCGGCAAGCGCAAAGAGTTGCTTCAAAGAGGCCCTCGTGAACTGCTGTGTTCGGACAAGGTGATGCATTAAGGACAAAGTGTAAACTACTTTTCAGCAACTGCAACTGGTTTCAAATCGCGGTCCCCCTAGGGGCTGCCCTTCCGAACGAGAATTCGAGCACCTCATTTTGCACGATCCAGCGGTACAACACGGGCGAAAGAAGAGTCGCAAATACGACTGTCCCAAGAAGGTGTATGAGCGTGAAGGGGATCTGGCCCGCGAGTGCTATGGCGAACGATTGGTGGCCGAAAACGGGGCCGATCATCATCGTTACCGCGTCGTAGGCGATAGTGGCGGGAACCCCAAATACGAGGAAGTTCTTGGCTGATGCGGCACGGTTCTTAAAGAAAACGTGCGCCCCCACTCCCAGCAATCCATAACACACGGCAGTTACCCACGTCCAACTTCCCCACCCACTCGTCACCGCGTCGTAGAGCACGATGCCTAGGAAACCGAAAAGAAAACTCCCGAGGAGTCCGTAGCGCTTGGAGAAGGGCATGATGGTCGCGAGCATCGGCTCAAAATTCGGTGGACGGAAGGGAATGAGGCGGAACAGAAACACCGCAGCCCAGCCAAGTACGAACTTTAGGGATGCCGAAGAGAACGAGAATTTCATACGGTTTTCCATGGTACCACACTCACCCGAGATGCGCGTGATCATTCCAGACGCGTAAGATCCAGCCTTGATAGGGCACCCGATCTATGCGTTTTTTGTCTTCCGCAACTCTATAATCAAATCTGGTGAGTCCCGTGTTGTCCATCCACACCGCGACAGCAACTCTCTTGAACTCATCGACCGTGAACGTTTCTCCGAGAAGAACAAGTGCTACGGCCATGTGAAGAAAAAACCCGTGTGTAACGACCAAAATACTGGATTCTGTACGATCGACGAAATATTTCAGCGCCTCGCTGACCCGAGACTTGAAGATCAAAAAATTATCGCCGTCCCCAACACGTGAACCCTCTTCATAAAACGACATGAGCCACCGTGCATACATCGCCTCATTATTTTTATCTTCACGAGACTTGCCTAGAAGTTCGCTGGGTAATTTTCGTTCCGTGAGCATTTCAAGGATCTCGACCTCTTTGCCGATCTCCTCGCCGATTTTTTGTGCCGTTGCTTTTGCGCGAACAGCGGTGCTTGATATCAGAACATCAACCTTAAGCCGGGCACATCGTTTGGCTATAAAACGAGCCTGTTCCTCTCCGCGCTCGGTCAACAAACTACTTTCCCCCAGAAAAACCGGCGCGCCAACGTTCGATTCGCTCTCTCCATGCCGGACAAAATAAATAGTTTTCATCGTGTTCGTTCTATCGTAACACCGGGGGTACAGTCGGGATACATCTCAGTCTTGCGCACGGACACTGCGATGCTCCTGATACGGGTATCCTGCAATATCCGCTCTGCGACAGCACCAGCCAACGTCTCAAGTAGTTTGAACGACGGTCCCTCAACCACATCTTTGGCGGCAGCACGAAAAGAGCCGTAATCCACTGTGTCCCCGAGGGCATCGCTCGCAGCAGCTTTTTTTGTATCGAATCGGATCTCGATATCAAGTATAAAACCCTGTTCCCGTGAACGCTCTACCTCCGTCACTCCATGTTTTCCCCGAACCGCAAGATCGCTGATGAAGATCTTGTCCATGCTAGAGAACGAACTTCCCGCCCCTGTAGATCACCTTGGTCGTACCACCTTTCAAGTGCGCGGTGACTGTCCTGTCCGTTGTCGAAATGACATCGGTATGTACGGATGAATCATTGAAGCCAAGACGCTTAGCCTCTTTGTCCGTGAGCTTCGATACATCGCCCGCATACGTATCTCGATAACTCATGCCGAGCGCGATATGTGAATTACCATACGGACCGCCGATGTTCTCGTCGAAGAGCGTTTCCGCCATGAATTTTGTAATGCGCGAATGGCGGCTATCGGTGAGCGAGTACTCGCCGATCTTATCGGCTCCCGGTGTCGCGATCATATCTTTCAACAACTTTTCATTGGTTTTCGCCGAACTCTTCACGACACGACCATTCTTGAACCAGAGCTGAATGCCCGTAATTTTGTTGGAGTAGCGGTAGAGAGGCTGGTTGATACGTATCCAGCCATTGGTACCGCGCCAATCTGGCGAGGTGAATATTTCGAAGCTTGGAATGTTGCGACCGGAGCCTGCGTGCCACGCGCGTTTTTCGCCAAGGCTGTACCATATGTCCATGTCCTCACCCACCGCATGCAACTTGTCGATCTTCGGCGAAAGTTTGTTGAGGCGGCTGCGGTATTTTTCGATATCGCGATATACCGCCTTCCACTTCGCGATAGGATTTTTCTCATTAAGGAAGCACGCTTTGATTATCTGATCCCAGTATTCTTTTTCAGAAAGCCCCGCCTCGCGCGCCATCGCGGGTGTGCCATAGAGCGCGATGGTCCATGTGAACTTTCCTTTCCATTCCTTCCCGTGCCGCCAATCCATAAAAGGTTTCATGGTGAGACCGCGCCGCATGATCTTCTTCCCATCGACGCCTGCAAGTGCGTGCGGATCCTTCTCCGCGAGAAGAAATACCGAGTGATCCATTTGATCTATGACGCCCCGCAAATATTTTGCAGGAAAGAAATTGAGCTGGTGCGGCTGCGCGTGTTCATAAAAGTGCCGCGTGAAGCTCTCGTTGCGACGCTTATCGCCCTTCTCGTCGTCCGGCCCATAGTTGGAGAGTACATGCCCTCCCGCGTCAATAACCGCGTTGCAGACGGCAAGGTACAGCGGCTTGGCAGACTCACTTGCGGAAATGCGCACGACTTCCCCCTTCTTAATCCCCTTTCCTCCACCGAGTGCAAAGTTAATGAGCACATCGGCGTACTTTTTTAATATCTTTTCGCTCGGCACATACGGTTGTTTGAATGACATCGTCCCAGACTACTAGAGCAAGCCTCCTTCGTCTAGAGACTTCACAAGCCTGCCTCAAATCATCGTCCACAGAGTGTCTTATGAATTTTGTGACTCTCTAACAGAAACGCCCGGTGCGCGGCGTCCTGGACCCTCAAACGCGTATTTACACCCTCTTTATCTCCCCCGCCCGCTCCTTGATGTCTATCGGATACACACCGGTAAAACATGAGGTGCAGAGTTGGTTTTCGGGAACCCCTGTGGCCGCTATCATGCCCTCGTACGAAAGGAAGCGAAGCGACGTGGCACCTAAATACGTCTGCATTTCTTCGATAGATTTCGTAGCAGCGATAAGCTGGTCTTGTTTGGGTGTATCAATGCCATAAAAATCCGGATATTTGACCGGCGGCGAGGCAACAAGGAAGTGCACCTCCTTCGCACCCGCCTCAAAAAGCATTTTTACTATCTGTCGCGAAGTCGTACCGCGCACGATGGAGTCGTCGAACACCGCTACACGCTTCCCTGCTATGACTTCCCGTATCGGCGTGAGCTTGGCCTTTACACCTTGTTCGCGCACGTGCTGCTCCGGTGTAATGAATGTGCGGTGAATGTAGCGATTTTTGGTGAGACCCATTTCAAACGAGATGCCGAGCGCCTGCGCGTAGCCCACCGCCGCAGGAATCGCTGTTTCCGGTACCGGAATGACTACATCCACCTGAAGCGGGTATTCTTTGGCGAGCTGCTTGCCGAAATTTTTGCGTACCTCGTACACTGATCTTCCGAGAAGCTCGCTATCGGGGCGTGCGAAGTAGACGAATTCGAAAATATCGAGTTTGAGATTCGCTGGTGCGAGTTGTTCGGAGCGAATCCCCTTCTCGTCGATGACGACCATTTCTCCGGGCTGCACATCACGAAGGAGCGTAGCGCCGATAGGGGGTAGGGCGCATGTTTCGGAAACGATGACGTAGCCGCCGTTGAGCTGGGCAATGGAAAGCGGTCGTATGCCACACGCATCGCGGATGGCAATAAGCTTATCCCGCGACATTATGAGGATCGAAAAAGCGCCCGTGAGAAGTGGGTACACCTCACGGACGGCGGCTTCGACATCTTTCCCCTCGCGCATCACCGCCCCTATCGCCTCCACCACCATCCGGGAATCACTGAAATCGGTGTAGTCGACATTTTTTTCTTTCAAAAATCCTTGAAGGGCCGTTGTCGACGGAAGATTGCCGTTGTGCACAAGCGCAATAGCACCATCATCAGGCGACGATGAGAGCGATACCGAATCCAACAAACTCGGAGACGCATCAGCGTATTCAATCTTCTGTAGGACGCTGCTTCCGGCGGCGAGCATCGGCTGTGCGTGCTTCACGTGCGAACCGCCAGCCGTGGAATAACGATTGTGGGCCACTGCGATGTGTCCCTTGAGACTTCCTATGAGTTCTTCCGTAAAGACTTGAGAGACGAGGCCCATGCCCTTGTGTACCTGAATGATCTCGCCGTTTCCTGTGGCGATACCTGCTGATTCCTGACCGCGATGCTGAAGGGCGAAGAGGCCGAAGAAGGAGAGTCGCGCGACATCGAGGCCTTTTCCGTAGACCCCGAAGACTGCGCATTTTTCTCCGATATTCCGCATATCCAAGGTGGGATTGTACCAGAAAATGCCCCGGAACGTAAGGGCATTGGCCTTTGTGCACAGCGGGAAATTCTAGGGGATCTTCATTTCCAAGAGCCAGAGCAGAATGGCTTTTTGCACGTGTTTTCGATTTTCCGCCTGATCGAAAATAATGGAATTCGGGTGATCGATAGCATCCCGCGAGATCTCGTAGCCCACATGCATGGGCATGCAATGCATGATGCCCGCCTGTGACGCATGCGCCCGTATCAGCGCCGCGTTGAGTTGGTAGGGCATGAGGAGTGCTCTACGGCGCTCGTACTCGTTGGCAAATTCCGGGCGTACCTCCCCATTCTTGAAATACTCCACATCCATCCATGTATCGGTGTGCACATAATCGGCTCCGTGCAGCGCCTCCTTGATATCGAGCGTCTTGCGTACCATTCCCGTCTCTTCCGTCTGATCATTGAGCTCGAAATCAACACTCGCATCGTTTACTTCCGGCGTCGCCAGAGCAACATCTATCCCGAGCTTGGCGCACGCGAGCTTCAATGTGTTCGACACATTGTTCTCAATACCAAGCCACGCGATCTTTTTTACGTTCTCCAAACCATTCGAATGCTCAGCCATCGTAAAGATATCGGAAAGTGCCTGACAGGGATGATATTTCTCGCTGCAACCGTCGATGACAGGAATTTGATCGAATGATGCCGCAAGCGCAACGTCTTCCACGCGCATAAGACGCATCATGAGCACGTCTCCAAAGCGCATCGACGCCCTTATTTCGTCGCGAAAGTCGGCGAGCGCAAATTGCGTCTTGGCTGCATCGAGGTAAATCGCGTGTCCGCCGAGTTCCGTCATACCGGCCTCAAAAGAGATGCGCGTACGGGTTGAGCCCTTCTGAAAGAACATGAGGAGCGTTTTTCCCGAAAGGTGGGGTGTCGGTATCCCTTTTTTGTACATTTTCTTGATACGCTCGGCCAACGTAAGAATTTCGCGGATATCATCCGCGCTTTGCTCTTTCAGCGATATAAGGTGTCTCATGGCGTAATTGTCATTGTAGTACGGAAATTAAGAGACAGGGACACACGCGGGATCATCCGCGTGTGTCCCTGATCGTGCCGCCAGCATGTTCACAGCCGATGGAGTTGGACGAAGAGCCAGCGCTCCCCATCTTTTGGGTCGGGAGGGTCCATCCGGAGCGCCGTCTCGGGGAGCCTGTCACGGAATCCAACCCGCGTGGCCCATTCTTCGACATCCCGCATGTTGTACTTCGTAACGGCGACAAGGTCGTGTTGCCCGAAGACGCGCATCGCTGCCGACTTCTTACTGATTCCCCAGAACTTGATCTCCGGAGGGGCTTCCGCAACGAGCTGGTTGACGATTGAGCGGAGGATTCCGTTGCCCGCGCAGTCCGCAACGACATAAAACCATGCGAGCTCTTGCCACAGCGGATCTTTCGTCCTAAGCCGCGCCGCATAAGCCCATATACGCGACCGGGGGACGTAACCATCCGTTGCCGGAAGAACCACGGCCCGACCGGCATAGTGGGCTTGTCGGAGTTTGGTGTGTTTGAGGCGGGCGAGGTTGAATTCACCGGTCTCACGCATCGCCTGCTCCAACATCTCCCAGTACTTGGTGGTTATGTCCGTCCAGCGTGCCATTGCTGGGATAGGCAAGTCGCCATGCCTTTGTGACATCGAATTTCCTCCTTGTGAAAGAACGCATCGTCAGACGCGTTCTTGTGTGTACGCATCTCAACGAAGAACGGCCCCGATTTGAGGCCGTTTGGAAGATTCGTAAGGGGTTACAAACACTCTAAACAGCCTCAAATGAAGCTGTTCGTCGGGCGGTCATGTCTGTGATCCTGCGTTGCATGTAGAAACACTTTATCATCCCTGTTATTTCGCGCAACCCCCAAGATAAAGAAGCGGTCGCACAGCGACCGCTTCCCCTTCCCGTTCACGAGTCTTCGATTTTCTTCAGGAGGTCCGGCCAACGTTCTCTGGCAGCCCTGAAAGGATTCGGGTCCCTCGCTCGTATCTCATTGAGTGCAGATACTTCCGCACTCCTTCCTTGTCGATAAAGTTCGCTTTCCAAACGCGACAAAGCGCTCGGTGCGTACGTCGGAATAGCAGTCTCGGTTTTGTCGTCCATCCCTCTCCTCGCCTAGTCTCAAAAGAGCAGAGCCCGCAGATGCGAGCTCCGTACTGATACAGCCAGCATCATAAAAGATGTGGCCCTAAACACAAGGGTCGTGCAAGCGGCTATTTTTTTACGCTATACCCCACAAGCGTGCGCACCTTCTTCGCGATCGCTGTGGCGGAAATCTCTTCATATTCCAACAGCTCCTCCGGTGTGCCGCTTCTCGGCATCTTTTGTACTGCGAGGCAATGTACGACGCCCTCGGAAGAGGCGAGTGCTGCGGCGACAGCCTCACCTAATCCGCCCTCATGATGATGGTCTTCCACGGTTATGATGGCACCGGTCTCCCGCAAAGCCTTCTTCAACGTCTCCACATCCAGCGGCTTGATGCTATAGAGATCGATGACGCGCACCGTGGTGCCTTCCCCCTTGAGGTGCTCGTACGCTTTCAGAGCCTCGTGGAGCGTGATCCCCGCGGCAACGACGGTCACGGCATCGCGCGAACTTTGTTTCAACACCTTGCTGCCGCCGATAGGAAATCGCTCGTCATTTTTATATAAAATGGGAGTCGCGCCCCGTGTTGTTCTGATATACACGATTCCCTGGTGCTTGAGCGCCTCCTCGGTCAAATGTTCGCACGAAACGGCGTCCGATGGGTACACGACGACACTTCCAAGCATGCTCCGGAACATCGCCACATCGTCGAGCCCCATCTGCGATGCTCCGTCCTCGCCGATAGAGACACCGGCATGAGAACCTGCAAATACGATGTGCGCGCCTGCATATTGCGCCATCCGTATCTGGTCATGCGCCCTCGTGAAGAACGCCGCGAATGTCGAGACGAGGGGGATCTTGCCCCGTCGCCACATCCCGAGCGCCGCGCCGGCCATATTTTGCTCGGCAATGAACATCTCGAAAAACCTTTCGGGACATGCGTTCTTGAAGCCATCAGCGTACGTCGAGTTGCTGACCTCGGCGTCGAGGACCACCATCTCGGGATACTTCGCGTACATTCGCACGAGCGCGTTCCCGTATGCCCTTCTCGTCGCAACCTTCGCATCGGCGGCATACGAGACGGGTTTGCATGCGCGAGCGCGCTCGTGCTTCACGCGGGTCGTGTGCGGTTTCGTCATCGAGCCCTTGAGCGAAAGGTCTACCGTCCCCAACTCCGGAAGCGCTCTTTGAAGTTCATCCATCTTCAGGACCTTTCCATGCCAATCTGTCTTGTTCTCGACGAGAGAGATACCTTTTCCCTTGAATGTCTTTGCGATTATCATCGTCGGCTTTCCGCGAACGCGCTGCGCTTTTTGGAACGCACTTCGTATCTCTGCGAGCGAATGACCGTCAACGACTACCACTTCCCATCCGAAGGCAACGACCCTCTTTTTGTATGCATCGATACTATGCCCATACATCGTCTCCCTACTTTGTCCCAAACGATTCACATCGAGTATGCCGACAAGGTTGTCGAGTTTGTAGAACGAAGCGAGCTGTATCGCTTCCCAGACAGAGCCTTCGGCCATTTCACTGTCACCCAGAAGAACGTATGTTTTGAAAGGTAGTCCATCCAGCTTCGCCGAGAGCCCCATACCAAGGCCGACAGACAATCCCTGCCCCAAAGAGCCTGTTGGTACTTCGGTAAAGGGGAATTCCATCGAGGGGTGCCCCTCCAACCGCGAAGTGAATTTTCTGAACGTTGCGAGCTCGCTTGCCTTCAAGCCGCCCGCGACCGCCCACAATGCATAAAAAAGCGGTGACGCATGCCCTTTCGAGAATATCAGTCGGTCGTTGTTGGGATTCTTGGGATGTTTGACGTCGAACCTGAAAAAACTTCCAAAAAAAAGCACCGCCACGAGGTCCGCTGCGGAAAGTGAGGAGGTGAGGTGGCCGGAGCCGGCGGCGGTCGACGAGGTCAGGATGTGGTGTCGGATCAGTGCCGCCAGTTGCCGGAGTTTCCGCATAAGGGAGCAGATTAGCACAGCCCAACGTTAAACGAAAATTATACGGTCAGCCGAGGTATCCCTTTTTCAGAGCAAGTTCGGCATTGAGAATTCCCCCGCCAGCGGCGCCGCGGACGGTGTTGTGGGAAAGGGCAACGAAACGGTAGTCGAGCACGTTGCACGGGCGCAGGCGACCGACGGAGACCGCCATTGCCTTGTCCGCATCGCGGTCATGCTTGGGCTGCGGTCTGTTGGCCTCCTCGCGGTAGAGTATCGGCTGCTTTGGAGCGAGGGGGAGTCGGAGCCTCTGCGGCTCGGCGGTAAACTTCTTCCAAATCGATCTAATGGTCTTCTCATCGGGCTTCTTTTTCCCGAACCCGATGGAAACACACGCGAGATGGCCGTCGGAGACGGGCACACGGTTGCAATGCGCGGAGATGGCCATCCCTTTGTGGGGTGTAAACTTCCCCCCCTTGATGCCGCCCAGTATCTTGTACGGCTCGAATTCCGTCTTTTCTTCCTCGCCACCGATGTAGGGCACAACGTTGTCGATGATGTCGAGACTCGCGACACCGGGGTATCCCGCGCCGGAGACCGCCTGCATGGTCGTCACGATTATTTTTTGGACGTCGTAGCCCGCCTGCATCAAGGCATAGACGGGCGTGAGGTAGCTCTGCAAACTGCAATTGGGCTTCACGACGATGAATCCCTGTTTCCACCCGCGCGCCTTCTGCTGCGCCGGAATGATGGAGAGGTGATGGGGATTTATCTCGGCGATGAGCATCGGCACATCGGGCGTATGGCGATGCGCGGAGGCATTGGAAAACACAGGAATGCCTGCCGCGGCGTATGAATCCTCTGTCTTCCGTATCGCCTCTTTATCCGGCATTTCAAAAGCGGAAAAGACGAGCTTACAAACTTTCGCGGCAGCATCTACATCGGCGACATCATGCACCGTGAGATCGGCCACGTGCACGGGCAATTCCCCCGCCACTATCCAACCGTTCTTGAGCGCGTCCTTATACTTTTTCCCTACCGAGCTCGGCGAGGCCGCGACGTAGACCACCTCGAACCACGGATGGTCGCGAAGCAGGTTGATGTACTGTTGCCCGACCATGCCAGTCGCACCAAGTACGCCGACGGGGATCTTCTTTTTCACGGGATAATTGTACGTTCTTTTTCAACGCGCGTCGAGTAGGTACGCACACAAATTACCCCCCCCACATTATGATATATCATAACCATGAATGGGAGATGTTATGATATATCATAATATTATTCGCGTATGAAAGTCAGAGCGAAAGAACTCTCCGAAAAGGCACGTATGTCGATCTTGGACGCACTCTACACGGCGGCATCCTCGGTGAAGGGCCGTGCAGCGATGAAACTCTTTTTGCGCGACCTATTGACTGAGAGTGAACGGATCATGCTCGGCCGTCGCATCCTCATCGCACGACGACTCATCGCCCACGAGCGCCACGACGAGATTGCGAGAGATATGCGGGTCGGCTTTGACACCATCTACCGCGTACACCGATGGCTTGAAGACCAACTTCCCGGCTATGAGGACGCTATTGCAGGACTCGAACGGGAGTACAAAAAACGCGGTGAGAAACATCTGTATGCGACGAGTGCGATATTTCGGCTGAAAAAGAAATACCCTATCCACTTCCTCTTATTCCCTTGGCCAAAGCGTCGGAAGTATTGAGTAAGCATATCATGATATATCATAATAATAGGTTTTAGGGTTCGATATACTCCCTGTGAAGCACCTTGAGGGCCTTTTTTGCGTCTTTCTGCTCGACGACGAACGTCATGCTCACGCCGGAAGATTCCTGCGATATCATTTCGACCGGAATTTTATGTTGCCCCAAAACGGTGAACATGCGGCCGGCGACACCGGCAGCGTTCACCGCACCACCGACAGCACAAATGATTGCCTTGCCACGCTCGACGGATACATCACCGAGCTCCCGAAGCTCTCCGATGATCTTGGAGAGATTTTTTTCATCCTCCACCGTGACGGACACGCTGGCGACCGAGGTCGTTACGACATCAATACTCGTTCGATATTTATCGAATATCTCAAATATCGTGGCGATGAAACCGTTACCATCGAAGAATTCGGGAGAATTAATGTGAACGGCGGCAACGGGACTTTTGAAGGTGAGCGCCTCGACATTGCGACTTTTCTTGCGGCGCTGCGCGAAATCTGCGACGATAGTCGTTCCCGTATCCCCGGACTTAAAAGTATTGAGCACCTTTACGGGGATTTTCTTGCGTATCGCGGGAAGGATGGTCTTGGGGTGCAACACTTTTGCGCCGAAATAGGCGAGTTCACCCGCCTCTTCGAACGCGAGCTCCCGCACAACTTTCGCTTCGGGCACAAGCCGCGGATCAGCGGTCATAATGCCGGATACATCGGTCCATATTTCAATCGACTTCGCACCAAGCGCCGCGCCAAAAATAGCCGCGCTGTAATCGCTCCCGCCGCGTCCGAGGGTGGTCGTTCTTCCATCTGCCGTCGCCCCGACAAAACCAGTGACGATCTGCAGCGCAGGATGCTTTTTGAAATACGCCCTGATAGCCTTATCCGTTTTATTAAAATCCACAGCTGCAGAACCGAAGTGCTCGTCTGTCGTCAGCACACGACGTGCATTCAAATATTGAGCGCGAATACCGCCATCAGCGAATGCAAACACAAGAAGGTGGGCCGAAAACCTCTCCCCAAAGCTCATGATGTAGTCCAAAGCCCCCGGTGAGAGCTCGCGTAGACGATAGACGCCCAAAACACCGTTCTCCAGATGTGCCGCAAGCTCGTCGATACACGCGAGTGCCTTTTTTCGGGTCTCACGACCAAGAAGAGCGTGTGCGGTGTCGACGTGACGATTTTTGATGTTCTTCAAAACTTTCTTGTATGACGGGTCTTTCGCTGCCGCAAGTCGGGCGGCACGGATCAATTCGTTAGTTATCCCTGACATGGCCGAAACGACGACCGCAGCGATGTGCGCATCTTTTTGCGGTTTGCGAACGATACTGATGACTTTTTTCATCGCATCCGCCGACCCCATCGAGGTTCCGCCAAATTTGAGAACTTTTACTCCCCTCATTGGGCGCAAAGTACTAGGATTTTCCTGATTTGTCAAAAATACCGCCTCGATCAGATTTTTACGTTCTCGGCCGCGACCACATCATCGACAAGATCGCTTTCTTCTGTAACGACTATGAGCTCATCTTTTCTACGCAGGGCGAACGCACCGTATGCTGCGGCGAGTATCGCGGCAATGCCCCCAAGAGCAATGCCCCACCTCGCACCGGCATATTCGATCACAAAACCGACCGTCGGCGCACCGATCAGCGTCGAACCAAAAAGCGCCATTGTCCAGAGCGCCATCACTCTGCCTCGCAAATGAGAGACAGATCCAAGCTGCACGATCGTGTTGCCAACCGATGTAAGATTGATCGAAAAGAATCCGACGAAGATCATCCCGATGATGGCAAGCATCAGGGTCGGCATGATGGCGGTCACGCTCATCGCGACACCGAAGTACACTGCCGCCGTAAGAAATTCTCTTACCGTGACATGGTGGCGACTCGCCACGAAAAGCCCGCCGAGTACCGAGCCCACCCCCATGGCCGCGAGCAACAGCGCGTAGTCCGCCGCATTGCCGAGATACGTCTGCTGCGCAAAAAGCGGGAGCGTTACCTGAAATTCATATGACAATGTGCCGATAACCGACATGGCAATGAGGATATGCCGTATTACCGGCTCTCCGGCCGCATACCGAAGACCCGCGAGCACCCCGCCCGGCTTGTGCTCTGCGTGGACCTCCCGATAAAATTCTTCGCTGCGCAAACGGGTCAAAAAGAAGATCACGCCGAGGAACGAGAGCGCGTTGGCAAGAAAGCAAACAGCGGTCCCGACTCCGGCGATCAGGATCCCCGCGATAAGCGGCCCGATCGCGCGCGCAACATTTGCCTCGGTCGAGCCGAGCGTAACCGCATTGCGCAATTGGGTCGGGCCGACCATTTCATGCATGAAAATCTGTCGGAGCGGTCTGTCTACCGAATCAACGATACCGAACGCTACGGCGAACAGGTACAGCGTCCATATCTGCACGACATCCGTAAGCACGAGCACACCCATCGCGAGGGCGAGGATAGCCGAAACCCATTGCGTCGCATACAAAAGCCGGCGCTTATTCACCGAATCAATGAGGAGTCCCACGAACGGGCTGAGTAGCAGGATCGGCGCGAAGCGGAATGCGAGTGTTGCGCCAAGGTGCATTCCGGAGCTGGTGAGCTCAAGCACAAGCCAGCCCAACGCGACCGTTTGCATCCAATTGCCGATGTGTGAAATTCCCTGCCCGATAAAATAAAGCCGGTAATTGCGGATCTTAAGGGAGGAGAACGTGTTGTGTCCGAATGCCCGTAGTGCGTCCATAGGGAATCTATCGATTGTTACATATAAAGCGGCCGTGATGGGATTTGTTTGAATGGGGACAAGAACTATGCCGGAGCGGTTTGGAGACGATAGAAGAGCTTTCGCACTTCCTCAGCGATCACGATCGATACGGCGACCCCGAGTATCATCGTCCATTCCGCCAATGTGAGCGGCGCCGTGTGCAGAATGGCCTGGAGAAGCGGATTATACACCGCGAGCAACTGTAGGACGATCACGATACCGGTCGCTCCAACAAGGTATAGATTCGAGAACGGATCCATTTGGAATATCGATTTATGATCCGAGCGGCAATTCCACGCATTGAACCATTGGAACGCGGCGAGTGTGGTGAGTGCGATCGTCCAGGCTTTGGTCATATCACCGCCGACGTAATCCTTGAACAAATACAGCGTGCCGAGCATCATGATGACCGCGACAAGGACGATCCGGCGTGTCATAGCGGCGTCCACGATATATTTCTTTGGTTTTGCGAACGCGCGTGAGAGCAAACCCTGTTCCTTGGGCTCCATTGCAAGTGCCACGTCCAAAAATCCGTCAGTCACGAAATTGAGCCAAATGATCTGGGCGGCCAGAAGGGGGAGCGGCAGGCCCAGCAAAAGGGCTCCGATGAGCGTCAAGGCCTCACCCGCGCTCGTGCTGAAAAGATACAGAATGACCTTTTTGATCGATCGATAAATGCTCCGGCCCTCCTCCACAGCCGATAGGATACTTCCGAAATTATCGTCGAGGAGAACGATGTCGGACGCTTCTTTTGCGACCTCAGTGCCCATCTTGCCCATGGCAACGCCAAGGTCCGCAGCGACGAGCGATGGCGCATCATTCACGCCGTCCCCCGTCATCGCGATGATCTCCCCGCGTCGTTTGTATGCCTGTATGATCCGCAGCTTGTGCTCCGGCGTCACGCGCGCAAATATGGTCGTACCAGCCAACCGTTGCGAAAGTGCTGCATTGTCCAGCGCATCAATATCGTGGCCCGTAAGCACCGAATCGCCCTCATGATAAATTCCAGCCTCTTTGGCGATCGCACGGGCCGTGAGCGTGTGATCCCCCGTTATCATAACCACCCGTATTCCCGCATCCTCAGCACGCGCCATCGCATCTTTGACCTCTTCGCGTAGCGCATCTTTCATGCCGTACAGTCCGACGAATGTGAGCTTGCCGACGTGCTGAGAGCGCAGGGGGACCGGTGAGTTCGTGTTGACCGCGAACGCAATGACGCGTAATCCCTTTGAGGACATTTCTCTCACTGCCGTTTCGATCTCCTCCCGCTCATGTTTCCCCAACGGATGAACGGCCCCATCGCGCCACATCTCATGCGAGAGTCTCAATATCTCCTCCGGCGCGCCGACGATCGTCAAAAAATTCTTCCCTTCGAGAACGTGGACCGTGGCATGATACTTCAGCCGATAGTCGAAAGGTATCTCAGAAACGAGTGGGATCGTTTGCTCAAGCGTATCCTTATGAAAACCGATCTTCTGTCCGAACACGAACATGGCGGCTTCGGTGGGGTCACCGGTGACACGCCAACGTGCCTCATCTTCGGAATAGAGGGCGCGCGCGTTCGCACACAACGCCGCGATCTTGCCCGCATACAAAAGACCTCCGCTCTCGGCGGGATCGATCATGTCATCTCCCCACCACACGTCCCCTTTGGGTTCATAGCCGACACCACCGATACGGAACATCTGACGATCGACGTATACCTCCTGAATGACAAGTTCGTTGCGTGTGATAGTACCGGTTTTGTCCACCGCTATCACCTGCGTCTGACCAAGCGCCTCAACCGCCTGAAGCTGCTTTACGAGCGCGTTGCGTTTGGACATGCGCCATACGCCGGTCGCCAAAATGAGCGTCATTACGATGGGAAGCCCCTCCGGAATGATCGAAACCGCGAGAGAGACAACGGTCGCGAACATCGTGCGGACCGAGTAGCCTTCCGAAAGACCCAGTGCGAATATGGCGAGGCTGATGGACCCCACGATGAAAATGATCGCGCGGGAAAGGTGTCGAACGTTTGATTTGAGCGGGACATCGGTGTCTACTGCCGAGATCTCCTTGGCTATTTTTCCGATCTCGGTGGAAAGACCCGTCGCGACGACCACGGCCAAGCCATTGCCCGCCACCACGTTGGTTCCCTTGAAAAGCATGTTTGTTTGATCTGCCACCTGAAGGTTCTTTGCCGTGAGAACTCCTTCGATTTTATCGGCCGGTTCGGACTCTCCTGTCAGCGATGATCCATCGACGCGGAGATTTTGCGCACGGATAATGCGGGCATCAGCCGGAACTTTCGCCCCCTCCTGGAGAAGAATGATGTCTCCCGGTACGATCCCATGATCGGAAAGAATGACCTCTTTTTCCCCGCGCAACACGATCGCCTTGGTCTCGACGAGATCCTTGAGGGCGCGGAGCGTGTTCTGGGCTTTGCCCTCCTGGATCGTTCCTACGATCGCGTTAAAAATAAGGACGGCAAGAATGATCGAAGCGTCGACCACCTCCCCCATAAAAAAAACGGCGGTGCTTGCCGCGAGCAGTATGTAGATAAGCGGGCTTTGGAACTGACGTATGAAGAGTACGGCGATGGGGTCGGGTCTTTTTTCGGGCAGAGCATTCGGACCAAACTCTTTCAGACGACGCGCCGCCTCGACCGCGCTCAAACCGAGCTCACCGGAATGCAGCTCGTCGAGGACCGCAGGAACTGATCGTGCATACCAAGTCACGCCCTCCATTCTAACCTTTTTCCGGCCATTTTTGTTCACCACAGGCAGTACCTGCCGACCGCCCCGCCCGATCGGGCGTACAGACATCGCCCTCATCGGAATTCATTCGACCGGACCGATAATATCTAATACCCACCGCTCGATCCGTCCGACAAGCGCGTGAAGTTTGGGATACCGTCGTGTATGCGATTCCAGCCACGTGCGCATCCGCGCGGAAGAGATCGAGAGCAGCATCAAGCCGATGGCCAGAAAAAGAAAGCCCTGCAAAAAAGGTAGCGCGAATCCGATGAGTCCGAGGAGCACGAACAACACGCCGATCAATACGAGCGCGATCCGTTTTGCCTTTTGCCTCATAGACGTTCCAAGTGTACCTCATGTCCTTTTTTTCGCACCTCGCGTACGCCCATCCAGACAAGAGCGGCCGCAATGACCCACTGCAAAAGCGCCGTGCTCTCTTTTGGATCGGGTAATACAAATCCCAATATGTATACCTGCGCCGGTATCCAAAAGAGTATGGCCGCAAAAGAAAGCAAGAGCGTGCGCGCGAGTCCCGCGCGTGCGATACCCATACAAATATTGGTGATAGCGAGGATATTCGGGTGTACCGCTGAAAGGAATATCGCCCATCGGCCGCGCTTTTCTAGCCACGCCTGCATATCAGCCACGGTGCGTTCGGAACCAAGCCACAGAAGCAAACGATAAAAGCCCTCTTTTCCCCACCAATAATTGATGGCGGTCGCCGTAAGTACGCTGGCCCATCCGATCACGACTATCGCGCCGAGAGCGGGGATGCTTCTGTCGGAGACAAGTATTGCAAGCACGACGACCAGAGAGCCAGGAAAATATAAACTGATCATAAAAAGACTCTCGATGACCGCAGCGACGTAGAGCGCGAAAAGACCGTAGCGCTCGAAAAACCCCTTTGCGACATCAATATAGGTATCGATCCCCGGGAGGCCGAGCGATTCGCGATACACCATCACAAGGCTGAATACAAAGGCAAAAAAGAAATAGAACGCTCCCGGCGCCAGATACTCTCTCCATCCGCTGAGAAAGCGTGTGGTTTTTTCTAATAATTGCGCGGACAGCACCGCCTCACTGTATCAGAAAAACCTCAACGAGAGGCGGGGCGGGCGTGTTTGTAGATACAGGCGATGCATTGCGTTTGATTGTCGCGTGTTTTGATGTATTTATTTTTACAGGCGCAGATCGCGACTTTCGTCGTGTTGGGCTTTTCCACCCATCGGCCGTTCCTTTGGAATGTCTTGGTAGGAGTGTTCATGACCGTAATCGTACCACATTCAGACCGAAAAATCAAATTTCCCTCGCACGGGTTCGATAAGCCTGCTATACATCTATCTATGTCGACGCGCGAAAAAAGGTACGACGTTATCGTCATCGGCGGTGGGGCTTCGGGCATGATGGCAGCGGGCCGCGCGGCAGAGCGAGGCAGGTCTGTGCTGCTGCTCGAAAAAAACACGAGGCCCGGGAAAAAATTGGATACGACAGGGGGCGGCAGGTGCAATATCACCAATGCCGAGTTCGACGTGCACGTGCTTCTGAAGCATTACGGCGCGGCCGAGCAATTTCTCTACTCCCCTTTTTCGCAATTCGGAGTACGGAGCACCTTTGATTTTTTCGAGGGCCACGGACTCCCGCTCGTCGTTGAAGCGCGCAAGCGGGTCTTCCCCGTCACGCAAAAGGCGACGGATGTCACGCGCACGCTGAAAGATTATCTCATCGGGCATGGCGTTGAGATATCGACCGGTACGACGGTTAAAAAAATACATGCGGCAAACGGTCGTATCACTGAGGTCGTCACATCGCGCGGCACCTTCGCCGCAGATAATTTCATTCTCGCGGTAGGCGGAGCATCTCATCCGGAAACCGGTTCGACGGGTGATGGATTCGATTGGCTCTCCACCCTCGGCCACACCGTCATTCCCCCGACCCCGACCCTCGTACCACTTCGTGTGCGGGATGCATGGGTGAAAAAATTGGCGGGAATAACCCTCCCGAACATGAAAATCACCTTTTTTGTGGACGGAAAACGAATGTTCGCAAAAAAAGGTCGGCTACTCTTCACACATTTCGGCCTATCCGGCCCCCTCATACTAAATAGCGCGCATCTCGTCCGAGATCTGCTCTCAGGCGGCACCGTGACCTGCGCCATTGACGCATTCCCCGACACGGATTTTTCGGCTCTCGAAAAACGGATCATCGCGACTATCGACGCGAACAAAAACAAGAACTTTAAGAATGTCATCAATGACGTCGTACCGGCGGGCATGGGGAGCGCATATATCTCACTCCTCAAACTTCCCGATCCGGGTCTCAAAGCGCATAGTCTGACCAAAGAAGACCGGAAACGCTTCGTACACCTCTTAAAAGCAGCGCCGGCGGCCATTGAAAGCTTAATGGGGTATGACCGTGCCATCGTTTCGGACGGCGGGATACCGCTCGCCGAGGTAGACATGCGCACTATGCACTCGCTCAAGATTCCCAATCTTTTTCTCATCGGCGATGTGCTCCATATCAATCGCCCCTCCGGCGGCTACTCGTTGCAGCTCTGCTGGACCACTGGCTTCGTGGCGGGGAGCAACACGTGAACGTGCCGACCTTACCGCTTCGGCCTCACTTTTTCGTCCTTGATCTTGTTGAGTATCTTTTTGACCTCGACAAGGCTCGATTCATCGAGAATAGAAATGGGGATCGATTTTATTTTTTTCTTCTTAAGAACCGTCACCTTTTCTTTCACCTCTTCCAATGACACCGCGTCGGTTTTTGTGAGGAACACATGTTCCGTTTTCTCCGTAAGAAGCGGGTTGTAGGTTTTCAGTTCTTTCCGAATTATTCCGTAATCCCGCACCACGTCGTCTGATTCTGCCGATATGAGATGAAACAAAACCCGCGTCCGTTCAATGTGCTTGAGGAATTTCACGCCCAAGCCCCTCCCTCCGGAGGCGCCTTCAATGAGTCCCGGAATGTCGGCAAGAATGAGTTCGTAATATGCGCCGAGGTTCGGTTCGAGCGTTGTGAATGCGTAGTTCGCCACCCGACTCTTTGCGGCCGTAAGCTCGTTCAGAAGACTCGATTTGCCCGCATTCGGCAGACCCACAAGCCCCACATCAGCGATGAGGCGGAGTTCCAGATGATACGTGACGTGGTCTCCCGGCAAGCCGGGCTGGGATTCCATCGGGGTTGTGTTGATGGACGAGCGGAACTTAAAATTACCCTTGCCGCCAATACCGGCACCTGCGGCGAGAATGCGCTGCCCCACCTCGTTCATCTCTTGCGAGAATCCCGTGCTCGCATTCGTAATGCGGGTGCCGATGGGGATCTTCACGATCAAGTCCTCGCCTGCGCGTCCATCGAGGAATTGCCCGCGGCCATCCCTCCCATTCTCCGCCTGGATGAATTTTTTATGCGCAAACGCGGAAAGTGCGCTCGGATTCGAGACACCTTCAAAAAAGATGCTCCCGCCGTTGCCCCCATCGCCTCCTGTGGGGCCCCGCGCAAGACGCACCTTCTGGAAGGCGACCGCGCCCCTGCCGCCGTCACCGGCGCGAAGTTCTATTGTTATCTCGTCTACGAGCATGCGCGCATGCTAGCACGGGAGATAGGAGAATCTCACGGGGATGATGTCGGACGCGCTTCACGAGCGTCAATACGCGAGCGAATTCTTGCGATAATATCCCCCATGCTCGAATCCCCCTTTATCATGTAGAAGAAGGTGTTCTGGTTCATCGCTTCCCCAAGCGCCGCGACATCCAACACATTGGTGAGGATGATGATCTCGGCATTCACACCCCACGAGTCTTTGCGAATTGAACGGATCATATCCAACCCGCCCATGCGCGGAAGTACGAGGTCAGCCAAAATGACATCGGGATGTTTTAAAAGCGCGAGCCGCAAACCCTCTTCACCGTCTGTCGCGGTCAGCACCGTGTACCCCGCACGTTCAAGCGCACTTCCGAGGACACCGGAAACAGACGTCTCATCTTCGACAAGAAGCACGGTATATGTCTTCTGATCCATATGCAGATAGTATATCCCCTCCAGTATTATGTGCCACGGGACGAGGTGCTCTCTTCGGTATTTTTCCAATGCAGTGGCAGTGAGACATAGAACGTCGTTCCTTTGCCCTCTGTTGATTCGAAGGTGATCCCCCCGCCCGCATGTTCAACGATCATCTTGACCACATAGAGACCCAACCCCGTGCCGTCCGGAACGAGCGCTTCCGCGTTGCTCGCCCGATGCAGTTTTTCAAAAACGCGGCCCTGCTCCCCCTTTGGGATACCAATACCCGTGTCCGCGACGCGTACGAAGACACTTTCTTGCCGTGCCCCCGCGGTACCCATTTCGCAGACGACCGATCCGCCACTCCCCGTATATTTGACCGCATTCGAGATAAGGTTCTGAAAGATCATGCGGGCCATCGTCTTGTCCGCGACAATATGGGGCACATCGGAAGGAGAGAACTGTATGCTGACCCGCTTCTCTTGCGCCACCGGTGCCTGCTCGGCAATGACGCTCTCCGCAAGCGCGCGAAGGTCAAACTCCTCCGGTTTCTGGGAAAACGTGTTGAGCTCGATGCGGGAAACATTGAGAAGATCGTTTACCATGGTGATCATTCTCTGATTTGCCTCCTGTATCGCAAGAACATACTTCGTTTGATCGGGCATGAGGGGGCCTGCTGCGCCCGCGAGCAACCCCTCGCAATGCCACCGAACAGCCGTGAGAGGGGTTTTTAGCTGATGCGAAGCGAGGGAAACAAATTCTGATTTCGCTGTATCAACCTCCACCTCCCTCGTAACATCGTGCACAACACCCTGGACGCTATACGGTCGCTTGTCCGCACGCAGTGTTGCAACCCCGTCTATCCGTACGTGCCGTATTTCCCCGTTCGGAGCCCTTGTGCGATACCCGAAAGAAAATGCCCCCGGTTTTTTCTGTGCGTCTTCCCAGGCCACCCGCGCCCCCTCGCGGTCATCTTCGTGGATCGCCGCGATCAGCGTATCGATAGACGGAACAGACTTCCGCGGCACGAGACCACTGAGCACGTACATTTCTTCCGACCAAAACGACATTGTGACATGCTCAAAATTCCAGGTAAAACTCCCGAATTTTCCGATCCTCTCCGCCTCGTTCAGCTTTGCCGTTACAGCATCAATTTCCCCCAACAAAAACGCCGCGCGCTTCTCCACGCGAGCGCGCGTTGTAACGACGACATACGCGCCAATTCCCACTGCAATAAGAATGATGGCCGCAAAAAGAAAAAGCGGAAATGAAGGTCCGAAATTAAAAAAAACCGAGGTTGTTCCCATCACTGCCGTCCCCTCCGTGCCCAAAGTATTCACGTTTCCATTGTACCAGTCGGCGCTCCGGGTCAGCGATTGACTGCTAAAACCGCGGTGTATAATTCTCACATGAAAGACATGGAGCATGGGGAATGGCTTGAGAACGCGAAGGCGCGTAAAGCCGCCGCAAAAAAGAACGCCCGAAAACCATCCATCCCCTCGAGGGAAACGGAAGAAAAGAAAAAAACGGGACCGGTCGATGACCAGGACGGAGACGGGCGCACATGGCGCGGCGAAGCGTAACCGCTCTTGATGCGCCCTTTCAGCAGTTCCCGATCCTCAGTTTCTTTATGAGACCCAACTTCTTCGTACGCGTCCACCGTCTTATCTCCACCCTTCACTTCGTTCAGGACCTACAGCAAGACTGAACTTGGTTGCTCAAACTGAACAAGGCGATCTTTTTTTCTCGTCGCCAACCCTTGATTTCGGCCTCCCGTGCACGGGCCTTCACCAAGGTACGGAATTTTTCCGTGTACTTGAGCACGACGGGCCTGCGAATTTTGGTGTAATGTGCTCCCGCTTTTGCTCCGTTGTGCTGCCGGAGCCTTCTCTCAAGATCGTTCGTGCAGCCCACGTAGAGCGTTTTGTCGGCGCATTCCAAGATGTAGGTGAAATAGGCCATACTATTGGATAGTGGTAGTCTAGATTTTACCCTATACCCATATATGGAAAAACCACTCTACCCCATGCGCATCAACAAATACCTCGCCGCCCAAAAGTACTGTACACGGCGGGGAGCGGATGAACTCATCCAGAAAGGGCGCGTGCTCATCAACGGTAAGCCCGCAGTCTTGGGCGATAAGATCAAAGAAAAGGACGTGGTGGAAGTGAAATGGCGCCAGACGAAGTATCGATACTTCGCATACAACAAACCACGCGGGGTCATCACGCACTCGCCGCAGGGAGAGGAGAAGGAGATAGCGGAGATAATCCCCGTGCAAGGGGTCTTCCCTGTCGGTAGGCTCGACAAGGATTCGTATGGGCTCATTATTCTCACCGATGACGGCCGTATCACCGACCCGCTTCTTAATCCCGAATATGCACACGAAAAAGAGTACGAGGTCGTAACCCTCGACAAACTTCCTTCGAATTTCAAGCGGCGGATGGAAGGGGGGGTTGATATCGGCGGATACACAACAAAGCCATGCGTCGTTACCGTTTTAGGGAGTAAGAAATTTTCCATCGTGCTTACCGAGGGAAAGAAGCATCAGATACGGAGGATGTGCGGAGCCTTGGGACAAAGCGCCATTATGCTTCAGCGAAAACGTATTTTGAATATCAAACTCGGTGGACTGAAGCCGTGTGAATATCGCCCTATAGAAGGCGCTGAACTTGATGCATTCCTGAAAGGACTCGGGTTTTGAGCACCTCCAAATGACCGCGCGACCCGCCCTGCGCTACGCCCAAGCTTACGCAGCAGCTTCGACCTTCTCCACATCCCACACTTCCTTGCCGATCCGCTGCTCAACATCCTTGAGGTCATGGAGGAGATCCTCCTCCCGACGTCGCTCGTCGTCACTCATCGGTCGTATCAAACCGATCTTCCGCACAGTCTCAATTTCGCGCTCAATGTCACGACGAAGCACGGCAAATCCCCGCTTTATCGACTCTTCGGCCTCCTTCACCTCATGGAGCACCGAGATTTTTTTGCGGCGCTGATGATACGCGTGGTAGAAGATGTAGAAGATGAGATACAAAATGAGCACGATAAGCAGACCTGTACTCATGAGGTAGAAAGACTCGTAGCTGATGCGTGTTACCCCGAACACGAACGCTGCACGTGCCACATTCATTTCTATTTGCGGCGAAGGCGGGCTTTTGATGTCGCCGATAGCGGCTTGGGTCCACAAGACATACTTGCCGGGAGTCAGAAATCCGTTGTGTCTGTAGAACCATTCTCTTTTTTTGTCGGACTTCACTTCGAAACTCGTCGTCTCACCGGTCGTAAGGTTCTGTGTATAAATAGTCACCGTCGTATCTTTGTTCTCCGTCTTGCCGCCGATATAGAATATCTCGCTGTTCGAAACGTCCTTCGATACTGTCGTTACGTAGGGCGGTGCCAGCTCAACCACCGGTGACGACTCCGCAGTTTGGGCGAAGGCTTTTTCGCCGCTCAACCCCATTACCGACGAGAGGAAGACGCACAGTAAGAGCAGGGCCGTCGCTCCGTACTTGCTTTTGAAACGCCGCAATTCTTCAAGTTGGGTGCGTACACCTTCCGGTAATCCTCTGGTTTCCCTTTTCTGTTCGATGACATCGTGTTTCTGTTTGAAGATACGGCCGTAATACCATAGGAGCGCAGCAAGAAAAAGCAGGGTGGATAATAACCAGCCCCAGCTAATGACCAATGGACCAATGACGAGGCCTTCGCGTGAGCTGAGTCCAAGGAACCCATCGGTGATGATCAGGCGTTCGACTACTTCGCGATGGTTTCCGGCTTTGTCATACGCCCGTAAAAGCACGTCATATGAACCCATTGTAAGATCGGAGATAATATACGGACTCTGGACTTCGATAAAGAGCGGGTGATCGCCCTGTTCTTCCCCATCATCCGATACAGGTGAAAGCGGCACGACCTTTAATTCATAGTGATCAAGGCCGGAAAGGGTATCTGTCGTGGCGAATTTAACGACCGGACTCCGGACGTTCGTCCGGCGGCCCGGCAAGATTTCCAGTGGGAATTCCGCAGGCGGTTCCGTATCGATCTTGACCCCAAAGTGGGTCAGACCACCCCAGACACCCCCGCGAAGCGCCTTGATGTGGAAGTAGTGCCTGCCGTCCGCAACCCCCTTATACCCCACCAGATCCCGCTTTCCGTCTCCCACATCATCAACTCCATCGATCGGCTCCTCATTAAAAATATAGCTATAATTCTGAACCTCCCTATCATTCGCCCACTTCAGTACGACGTTTGTGTTTGAATACCACTCCGATTGAACGGGATGCGTCTCGGAAGCCACGATGGGTCCGGCAGGAGGCGGTAGAACAAGTGTGTACACGGCGTCCACCTGTTTTCTCAGATCATTCGTTGCGAGTCCGTCATTCAACAGAATTTTTGACCCATCCGCAAAACGCACGATAGCGTTCCCGGCCGCTTTCGCCCGAAATGTCAGTGTTCCTACAAGCGCGTTATCCACGTTTATGCCGCGGGGGATGCCACCTTGGAGGCGAATGGTTCCCGTCTGATTGTTGTACACCGGTTGGCTCGTCCATACCGAAATGATCGAAACGCTTGCTTTTGGAGAGACGAGCTGCAACTTATCCGGAGGAAACCGGATGTCAATATCCAGAGCATTCACCGACTTCCCATCCGTATTCAGCAGGATCTGGACATTGAATGTGCTGCCGATAGTAAAGGTGCCGGTCGTTGGACTGAGCAAGAAAGTGCCCGCGAAAGCGAGGTGGGGAGCGGTGAGTGTAGCAGCGAAAAAAGTTGCGACCGTAAACAAGGACCGCACTGTGTGCCGACGGCATACACCCGAAAAAGAGAGATTAAACATGGGGCGATTTGGTCAGTCGATAAAAAAGAAAAAGCATGGCCGCTACCGCCATAAGTATACCGAAAGAACCAACGGCACTAAACGGTTCGGCGCTCTTTTCTGGTGATAACTGTCCTTCCCGAGAAACTACAGCCACTGTCGCATTTCCAACCTTGTCTATTGCCCGAACGTAGAGATATTTCCCGATGGGACTTGAAAGTGCTTCGGGATTACTGATCGTCCTCCATGCGAACGAGCGGGTCTCAAGCGCTTCGAATGAAAGTTCCGTTTCGCTTTGTAACAATTCGTATCGCAGAATGCCGCTTTGACTGTCCTTCGCATCCAGAATAATGAACGGCCTACCGCCGAACATCGCCTTATTTTGCGCCACCACCGCTTTGATGGAATGCGGCGCTTCGATATCAGCGGTCGGTACTTCTGAAAGGGCACCGGCCACGCGCCCTTGGACGATGGTAACGGAGCTGGAGAGAGAGTCTGTCACAATGCGAGTCCCATCTCCATCATTAAGATACGCGTCACTCCTCATCACGATAGCGCCATCCCCCACATCGCGGGCAATAAAGTAGAGCGTAAACAACTTCCCCCGCCCCCCCTCGTATCCGTCGGGAATGATGCCGGAAAATAAGAGCTGGCCCGGCCCTTCTGTACCGAGTTTCCTGAGCCATGCAGAAATAATAGAACCTCCATCGACAACGCCCTTGAATTCGAATTTTTTCTCGTCGTACAAGACCGCGCCGTCAAGCGCGTTGATCGCTTTACCTTGCGTGTCGAGAAAAAGAGTAAATGCAGCAAGCTGACCCACGCCAACCTGATCTGAGAGCGGTTCGCTTACGAACGTTGCCGCCCCTACGGCAAACGGAATTCCCCAGAGAAACCATGTGACAACGATCATCCGCGCGATCATACGAAGAAATGTGGTTAATTGGTCCAGTAATAGGCCATGATGGAGAAATCGTAGATGTCGACCGCACCATCTTTATTCAGATCGACACGGGTCGGCGGAGACGCGCGCTCGTACCAGTAGTACATGATCGAAAAGTCGATAATATCGACGCGCCCGTCACAGTCCATGTCCGTAGCGGTCTTCTCGCACACTTTGGGGATGATCTGAAGGGAAGGAATGTCTATGATCGGGCCAAATACGAAAGGAGCTCTGTTGTTTTCACCCCCGCCCCCTCCACTACCCCCTCCGCCTCCGCCTGAAGCAGCTGGGGTAGCGGTAGCTTCCGTCGACGTGGCGACGGCGTTTCCAAATATATCCTTTACGACTACAATAAAATAATACGGGATACCGTTGCTCAAGCCTGTTTGTGTTGAGGTGAGGACATTGCCAAGCGATGTATATGAATACGGGCCGCCGGAGACGACAGATTGTCCGACAGTGTATCCCGATGGGGTCAAGCCGAGAAATCCTGTCGAAGCGGTCCACGAGAGAACGACTTGCGCAGCACCTGCCGTTGCCGTCACGGTGGGCTTTGTTGCGAGGGGAAATCGCAAAAAGCCCGCACCCAGACTAAAGGACGATGCGGTGCTGGTACCAAGAACCACTTCAGCAAGGGTGCTCCATAGCTGATATCCGGAGGATGTTGCGTATCCCGCCGGCTGGATCACCGGATCAAGCATCCGATAGTCGGTCGAGATAAATTCGTCTGCGTACGCGGAACATGCGCTCAAAAATAGAACTGCAACAAGCAAAGATGACGCTGCGACGTTCCGTGCACGCGGATACATACTGATGTGCACAGTATACCCCGTGAGATAAGCGTCTCCCGAACTTCGTTGTGAATTCTGCTGTATGTACGAACAGTCGGCTCGTGCAAGTGCATAAAAATGATTTATCTCATGAGGTATATCGTGAAGTTACACGAGCTATGAGAAAAACCTTCCCCATGCTTATTTC